>Ga0315909_10007414_pt1 | contig 12252 bp, 19 predicted proteins | sample LakEriMetagenome_11_FD_203527 | JGI IMG/M metagenome (GOLD analysis project Ga0315909, IMG submission 203527) | Freshwater fungal communities from buoy surface, Lake Erie, Ohio, United States - Buoy 2 MA125 | ecosystem: Environmental > Aquatic > Freshwater > Lake | place: USA: Lake Erie, Ohio...
GTCACAGGTTCGAATCCTGTCGGAGACACAAAAAAATACGGAGGTTTGGCAGAGCGGTCGATTGCGTCAGTCTTGAAAACTGAAGATGTTGAAAGGCATCCTGGGGTTCGAATCCCTAAGCCTCCGCTGAAATCTTGGGACACCAACCCAAGATTTTTTTTCGGAAGATTACCCAAGTCGGTGAAGGGGGCAGTTTGCTAAACTGTTAGGTTGAGAAATCGGCGCGGGGGTTCGAGTCCCTCATCTTCCGCAAAAAAAAAGAACCGAGTTATTTGACTCGGTTTTTTTTATTTCATATATTTTACCCATGACAAAATTAAAAGAATTTAGGGAAACAGTACCTTCTTGGATGAAACTATCTTTTCTTGATGCTTTACAACTTGTAGACACTTCAAAAACAAATAAATTTTTACCTATGTTAACAAAAATGGTTGATACATCATTTAAACGTAGAGTTAATGATACGAATTATACTAAAGAACTTATTTATGAATTAGAAAATAGATTACCCCACTTAAAAGGTAATTTTAATAATTTAGATGTCTCAACATTACTTTCTATTCATGTACAATTTAACCAAATATCATTTCATGAATTGGAAACTATGTCTGAGTTTATTAGAATGTATGAAAATCATCAAATTTCAAATGTAGATATTAATAAGTTAACTACTTTTAACGAGTTGGAATCAATAATTAACATAGTTAGCATTAAAAATCTTGGTAAAGAATACGCTAAACAAATACATGTTGATTTAGATAATGATAAATGGTTAGTAATTAGACCGTTGACTCATGAATCATCATTAAAATACGGTGCAAATACTAAATGGTGTACAGCATCAAAAAATAATCCATATCAGTTTTTTAGATACACTGAAGAAGGTTGTTTAATTTATTGTATTAATAAAGAAACAGGATATAAATTAGCGTTTCACATGTTTAAAGAGGGTGACAAATTTTATGATGTATCATTTTGGAACTCTATTGACGACAGAATTGATTCTTTATCAGCGGAAATTGATTTTGATGTTTATACTTTAATTAAAGAAATATACTCAGATACCAACACAAAAACCAATAAAGAATTGGGTGGCGAATATTGGTTGAAATCTTATGAAAATTATCGTGAGCAAGAAAAGGAAACTGAGGCCCCTACATTACGAACTAATAGAACTGTAAGAATTTTAGAAAATGGTAACTTTGTTGGTGAATATGAAGATTATAACCAACAACTTGACCCTGAAACTGAACTTGAGACGGAAGTAACGGTTCAAACCGAATATGCCTTAGTGAATTATTAAAAAATTTATTAAAAACACTAATTTAGTTTGCAATTTGTAATATTTATAAATTAGTACAAAAAAAATATGGATTGGTCAAAAATAATTGAGGTACTTTTAACATCATTCACATCAATATTTATTGCGCTTATTACTGCGGGATATTTTAGAAGAAGGGCCGAAAAAGGAAAAGAACAATTTTCTAAAAAACAATTAATGAAGCAAATTGAACATGACGAAATTGTTCATTACGCTTTAAGAGAATTGAGAAGAAAATACAACGCAGATAGGGTTTATGTTTGGCAATTCCATAACGGTGGGAATTTTTATACATCATCTCCAATGCAGCGAACGTCAATAACGTATGAAAGATGTTCTGAAGGGTTGGAAAGAAAAGCCGAAAAATATCAAGGAGTTTTAATCAGTAACTTCACAGGATATATCAGAGACACGATGGAATATAAAATGTTCTATCACGATGTTGAACAACTTCCCGATTTTGCAATTCGTTCTTTAATTTTGAGTAATGGTACATTTTCACACGCCGCAGTTCCAATCTTTGATAAGGAAAATCATTTAACTGGCATAATGGCTCTTGATTGGGTATTCAGTGAAATACCTGAAGAATATTTAACTGATGGTCAATTCAGTGAACAATTTAAAAAGCAATATACATCTGAAAGTGGTTCTTTAACACAATACTTATGAAAAAAATTCGTCAAATCTTAAAAGAAGAAACGTCTGACCCATTTGCTGGCGTTCCAAATGATTTACTATTTGATTTTTTACAAGACTTTGAAGGTGAGTACAATGAGTCCAAAGCAAAACAATTTTGTAAATATTTGAGTATTAGCTATACTAATGAAAATACTTCTTTTTTTGATGAGTTAATTAATTTAAATCCACGTGTAAGCTCACCTGATGAAATTATTAGACCCAAAAGAAAAGAATATGAAGTTATATTTGAGGTTAAAGAAAAACTATGGGTTAAGTATGAAACAATAACTAACACATTTAGTTACAATAAAGAATCTGTTGAACGACAAGTGTATGATGGTTATATAGGTTGTTTTGATGGTCCTGAAAGACCAAATAGTCGTGAAGTGTATGATTCTGAGTTTTTAGATGAAAATGCTTACGTAACTGAAATTTGATTATATAATTTTTAACAATTATCCTTATTAACTTCATATGAAATATAACGTAGTAATTTCAGGCATTAGTCAAAAAATTTCATTGGGTTCCGTTTCCAATGAACAAAGAAAAAAAATTATTAACTTTTCAAAAGAAACTAACATTTCAGTTTCTGAGACAATTTTCAACGAATTAACCGATGTTTTAAATTGTGAATGGTCAGACATTTGTGACATTGACATTATTGATGGTGCAATTCCTGAAGAATCAAAAATCACAATTTACGATGAATTTGATAAAATTGTTTTTGACCGAAAACTTTCAGAATTAAAAACAATAATTGATTTTGAGGAACATGAAGAAAATGCAATTCCTGATACTATACATCTTTTAGTAGTACGTAAACAGAAAGGTTCGCTGTTAGATGAAATTATTTACTTGGATGAAAAAATTGATTTGTCTAAAATAGAAATTGTTTGTGATACATTTACGTTGACTGATGGTTCAGTTTATAGTTGTATTCAAGGTTTCAATTATGGAGATGACTTTTATGTCCTCAATCCATTAGACGTGTGGCATTACCAATTCCAATCAAAATTTATTTAATTGTCATATTGACAATTAACATATATTTATGTATAATCTTATAGAAAATTAAAAGAAAATGAAAAAAGTATTATTTACCCTCGCTATCGTTGCTTTAGCATCTTGTTCATCAAATGAAACATCTACTTCTAGTGTTGACTCACTAAACTGTAAAGATTCCGCTTGTTGTGATTCAACATCTGTTGATTCTCTAACAAAGAGTGTTGAAGCTCACGCTGATTCTTTGGTTACTGAAGTAAAAAAGTAATTTTTTAATCACTTAATAAAAAAACCCCTTCACAAGAGGGGTTTTTTTATGCTCTCAGTATTTATTCACATGAGAGACGCTAATTTCGTTAAAGGTACCGTTATCAACTATATGGATGAAGATTGGACGGTAAGTGATTTTTATTTTTACCCAGGTAATCCAAGAATTTATGTTGGACTAAAAAAAGGTGGTATTCAAATGAATGTTGACTTGGAATCAATAAAATCAATCATCACTAGTTTAAACTATAGTTTAGACCTACAAGAAAGTTTTTAATATCATTTCTAGCGTCTTTAGCAAAAAATGATTCGTAAGATGTTGTATATTGTAACTTTATACCAAATAACTTATTTAAATCAAATTTAACCCACGATTTTGTCATAAGTATATAATCTGATGTCTCACCCACTTTTGGTTGATACAGACACTCTGCAAAGTATTTTAACTTATAATTTTTCATCTCACCAAAGAACTGAACTCTTGGTGAATGACGAATACCTGAATTTATAATTGTTGGGTCAATATATTTGTTATCATAAAATAAAACACCATAAGATAATGTGTTTTCCAAATACTTTGTTCTGAAGGTTGTAATACCCCCACCAGCACCAGTTTCAACACGTTGATTAATCTTTTTAGATGTTAACTGTGATATCTGACCGAATGTGAATACTGAATAATCTTTATCAACAATTCTTGGTTGTACCCTTAAAGTAAAATCATTAATTATGATGTTTCCGTTGGTTGTCATCAATTGATAATTGGTTGACATACCTGTCTCAAACTTTTTCCAATTAACACTGTTAAACGTTGATAAAACAATGTTATTCTGTCTGTTATCATTGGCATTATTAATAGTACCTGTTAAGTCAACATTGTATTTGTAAGTAATAGTATCTTGTCCTAAAACAAAATTGGACAATATAAGTAAGGGGATTAAAATGTATTTTTTCATATAATAAAAAAGGGGGTTCAAGACCCCCTTAGTAAGGTTTATTATGCTAATAAGTGATAATACTCTTTGAAGTGTTTAATTCTATCAGGAAGTCCGATAGTACCACCGTTTACTCTTTTTGTAACTGCGGTTACCGTAGCGTCATCAGCTCCTTTGTCAGCAATTGCATTCAATCCGTTCTTACTGAAGAACCAACCTGCAGATGCTAATGCATATTTGGTAGCAACCAAATCAGGATTTGCAACTGTGTCTTCACCGATTGATTTTGCGAAAGATGTGTAGTTTTCTTTTCCAGTCAATTGGATGTAGCCTCTACCCCTGAATTTGTAACCTTCTTTTGTTTCCTCACCACCGTTACCCATTCTTCCACCATAAACTTTTGATGCAATTTTTTCAGGGTTTCTTGCGTATGATTCTGCAATGTTACCAGGGAAATATTTAGGGAAAATCTTCTTAAGACCATCCGCTGAGTAATTCAAGTTTTCTTGAGTTGCTTTGAATCCACCTGACTCGTGACCACATTGTGCCAAGAAGTGAGCCAATCTCAAAGGTGTGTTGATTTGGAATTTTTCCATTACAGTTGGAATCTGTGCGATTACTGCTTCAGGAATGTGTCCTTTTAATTTTTCCAAATTAAGTGGACCACCTTTAGGGATAAGAACATCTTCTTTAATAACAGATGTAACTGTTAATCCCATTTTTTCCATTGATGCTGGACCGATAATACCGTCAGCGGTTAAACCATTTTTTGTTTGCCATTCCTTAACAACTTTTTCAGTGCCAGGACCGAAATCACCGTCTGCGGCAATTCCTAATTTTGATTGAAGAGCTTTTACCTCTTCTCCTTTTGAACCTAATTTTAAAATCATATTTTTTCTTGTTTATTTCTATAAATATTTGGTGGATTAGAAAAAAGGTATTATCTTTGTATCATAGAAAGGAAAATAAACCATGAAAAACATCATCACCGCCATCGCCATCATGTTCATCTCTTTGGGAGTGAACGCACAAACCGCCTTCAGAGTTAAGGTAGACAGTTTCTTCCACTTCAAATTTGAAAATAGTTTGAGTGCCAGTGAAGCTTTAAATGGTAACAACTTCATCAAACTTCAAGGTACTGTTGGTAAAACAGATATCGTTGTAAATGAGATGAGTAAAACTATCATCATGAAATTTGATGGTATGACTTACACTTTGAACATGTTGGGTCACCCAAATGGTAATAAAGACGCATATGTTTACGAATATAAAGATGGTGACAAAATGGTTAAAGGTCAAATGTCTTTTGTTTACAGTAGCACTGGTGAAAAATATTTAGTGTCTGAAGGTAAAGACCTTGAAAACCCAAACTACCAAATTGCTTGGGTAGCTAAAATTAAATAAGAGCATATAAATAAAAAACCCCGATTTAATCGGGGTTTTTTTATTATTGTCCTTGACCTATTTTAAATTGTTGTGATTTTTGTTTTTCAGTTGCTGATTGCTGTGGAATTGAAGTTCCTGGACCAAACGTCGAGCTGACTTTCTTTAACTCAATAGTCGGAGTAAACAGTGATGTTTCAGGATTAAATTTTGATAAAAATCTATCTTTCTCATTAGGGAATTTAACTGATAAAAATTTTTCCAAATTTTCTCTATATTTTGCAATAATTTGTTTTTGAATATTATCCCATTTAGTGTCTAATTGTGATAATTCAGCACTTGCATTAATTAAGTTTTCAAAATAATCAACTGACATATCTAAACCATATTCTTCTTTATTCTTCTGAAATGGTTTTGGTAAAAATGTTGCTAAAAAACTCCCTAATGTTGATTTTATATCAAGACCTGGGTCAGGTTGACCTTTTAAAATACTCCTAAATGGGTATGTGGGTGAAATCTTATTAGGGTCAACTAAAGGTTTAATAAAATGAGCTAATAAAGCATTGAACTTAGAGTCCGTATCATTAACTAATGCTGAGTCATATTTATAAGAGCCACCTGTTCTACCCCCCTTCAATGTAATTTTAATTTTACTTGGTAAATAACCATTACCATTAACTAACGCTCTTTGAAGTGCTAACAATCCATTTCCCGCACCACCTATAAATGCCAAATCTTTTGTTAAAAACTCTTGTGTCCCCTCACCTTCAATTTTTACCTCACTACCATCTTTGTATCGAGCAAAAAGATTATCAGGACTTTTTGTTGTTCTTTTAGTTGTCATAGTAAATGTTCCAAGATTTTTAGAGGCTGCTGCCGTACTTAAACCTTTTCTATCAGTATAAAAAAAAGTGTTATTAAAATTTTCAGGGGTTGCTGGAACACCTATATTTGTTAAAACACTAGCTCTAACGATTGGGGACATATCTGTTTCACCAGCAATTTCAGTATAACCAATTTTTCCTGAAGGTTGATTAACAACACCTGGTGTTCTTGGTGTTGGGGCAGCTTGTTCGTTTAAATAAAAATTTTTAGTTGCCGAAACGTGCATCTCTAAAATTCTATTTTTTTCGTCTTCATTAATATCAAATAATTTCTTCATAGTAATCTATATTTACACAATAAATATATCAACAATATAAAATGTATAGGTATTTATGAATAATGGACAATAATAAAATAAATAAAATTCAAGACCTTTTAGAGGATGAAGAATTCAAAGTAGATGGTTTTGAATTTAAATTATGGAATATTAGGAGTAGTTGGGCAGATTCTTTATTTTTTGATTTCAAAGTTCATAATCCCAATGATGAGTCATTTTGTCGTCAGTGTTTAGAAGATTCTTTATATAAAGAATTAAAACCTTATTTAAAATATCTTGGAATTGATGAAAAAGTTATGGTAAACATTTTTGACAAAAATGAAAGATTAGAATCTTTTTATATTACTGATGATTTTATAAATGGTTTGTTTGATGAAATAAAAAAAATTACGGATATTAACCATGATGATGAATATGATGATTTGGTAATTAAAATAAAACAAGAACCAACAAAGATTACTTTGGAAGAACATACGACTGGAAATGCTTTAAATATCACAATTTACGCCAAATACATTGACCATTACATTACTCGTGATGGTAATTTTGTTAACCTTGGTCCGTTGAATAAAGGTAGTATATGGTCAGTTTTTAAGGAGTATAATAATTTTGGTGAAGAGTGGTATAATGATGTAATCACAAACTATGTTGAAAATTTTAGACCTATGCAGTGTGTTGGTTTTTTTATTGAAACCATTTTCATCTAAGTTCAAACTTGATTGTAATATCTCTAGCAATTGATTTAAGTCCTGTTAACTCGGTATAAATCATTTGGATATCTTTTTCAAATCCTATAATATCATAGTTTTTTCCAAAACATTGTATGAATGGCCAAAAACCTATTACATCGCCTTCCTTAAATCTTTCCTTACATTCACCTTTAATTTTTTTGTAAAAACCTTCTTTGGTTGTTAAATGTAAATTACAAATAAACATTCCCATCTTTATTCCGGGTCCTTTGGTAATATCAACACGCTCAACAAAGGTATACTTTCTTGGTAAATAAGAATTCAAAGCCTTTTGATACCCTATGCGTGTTATTTCCATGATAATAAATATCATTTATTAAGAAATAAGATATTTATGTTTAACACTATTATGGAAAACAAAAGATTAAACGAACAGCTTAATAAAATGAAGTCATTAATGACTGAACAAGAGGTTCAAGAAGATATGTTAGATGACATCAAAGACTACCTTTATGGTAAAGTACAAGGTGTATCAACTAAGCTTGGTGCCGCATTTGATGACTTAATTGATACAGGGGACTCATCTGAGGTTAAAAGTTCATTTACATTACCTGACAAAGAAGCAACAGAACTCACTCAAAAAGAAAAAATGGAAGTATTTTCAAAAGTTAAAAGTGATGATGATTTTTATAAAGCAATTTTATTTGGTATTGGTGCACCAACTTCAAAAAACAATATTGATTTTCTTCAGTTATGGAGAATTGGTGAGATGGGAACTGATGGTCCGAATAAGAAAAAAATTACAGCAACTAATAACCCATTCAATACAACATACAATTATAGTATGGACCCTGAGATTGCAAATTATAATTCTGTTGGTGTTAAACACTATTCAAAACCTGAATATGGTGTTGACGCAACAATTAAAACTTTAAAGAACGGTTATTATAATTGTATTGTTCAAAGTTTAAGAGATGGTAAATCCTTTAATGAAATTGCAGGATGTAGAACAAGAGATGGTAAAAAGGGTGAGTTAGATGTTTGGGGAACTGGTTCAAAAAATATGTTATCTATAATTGAAAAATATAAAGGTCGTGAAGACACTGCCAGAAAAATTGACCAAGAAATACCAAAAATGTCTTAAAGACAATCTATATTAATATCAAAATACAATATGAGTCTATCCAACCCCAACAGGTTGGATATTCTTTTTTTAATATCTTCTTTCAATATTTGTAAGTTCATTCCCTCTTGATATCTCCAATCCTCAAGTTTTAAAGATAACCACATACATTTTTGGTTCATGTCTTCAAATTCATTTAGTTCAACAATTGAAAATTTATAATTTTGGTTTTCTTGGAAGTCGTGAATAATGTCCAACATCAACGTGTTTGTAATCATGGACAATAAATAAACAATTTAATTTATTGTGTAAATAAAAAAATCCCCCACCTTGTTAGATGAGGGATTAATATATTTTAAATAGTGTTATTAAAGTTTGTTTACTTGTGGATGTTTTCCAAGTTCTGCGTGTAATGCCTCAACCGCTTTAATCAAACTTGTGTACTTAGTTTTAATTGTTGGGTTTTTAGAATACTCAATGTTGTGATAATGTTTTTCAAATTCACCTTTAGCCTTAGCCAAACTATCATATAATTTTTGTGCCACAGGTTTTTCAGCCTTTGGTTTAGTTTCTTTCTTTGGCTCTTCGGTTGCAGTTGCCTCAGGCATTGGAGACATACCTTGAACACCAACCAATTGGTTTTCGTTAACCACTCTATTAATTAGGTCTACTAATTGCGATTCAGATAATCTTACTGTTTTCATAATTCTTTTTTATATAAATATATCAATTTTATTAGTTTTTCGTTTTTGATAATTTTTCTATCAATTTTTCTATTTCACGTTTCTTCAACTCCAATCTTTCAAGTTCTTTCTGTTTGTCGGTACCGTAAGAAAAGTGTTGTTTTACTTTTTTAACTTGTGATGAACCAGTGTCTTTTTTAATTCCAAAATCAAAATTGGTAATCAATGGTTCCTCATAGAATCTTGAGTAATCTCTACCATCTTTCACAATTCTATTCTTTTCATTTGCAAAAATTATAAACTGTTCATTGTCAACAAACATGATAACTTGTACATCTTTTGGTTTGTATTGTGTTGGATTGTATGAACTTGATTTGATTTTATAATACACCGTTCCTTCAGGGTCGGTCCATCTTTTAGAAAGTTTTGTATCAAACGGTTTTACTTGTGCGGAAAAAGATGCCCCGTTAGGTAGTGTCACAATAAGGTCTTTTCCCTTAGAGAAATCATCTACGGCTCCTGAACAAAATTTTTGTAATGTAATGTTTGGTAATTTATCACTTAAGATTTTAATGGCTTGTCTTTCACGGGCTTCACCTCTTAAATAGGTTTGTAAATTGGCTCTAACTAAATCATTAATGTATCTACCACCTGGTGTGAATAAATCCTCAGCATTTTTTTTAACCCAAGTATACACATTGTCTTTATCACCTGATTGTGAGTGTAACTCTTTAATCTTATTGTGAACCATAGAGTTGGTATCAAATCTATTAATGATTGACCAGTTATATTGTTCTTCACCAGGATGTGCCAATTCTTTTGGACCGATAACACCTTCTTTGGTTTGACACACATCACTAAATTCAGGATAAACATCTTGAACTCTTGACCATTGTGTTCCTGATGGAATCTGATAACCATCACCTGTGTAAATTTGTCTAAGCAAAGGTCTTATGGTACTTGACATTGTATAGTCAGGTCCAAACTGAGCCTCAACAATAATACCTTTCAATGCTGTTAAAAATTTCATCATATATAAATACTTCAAACTTTTTTTTAATTCTTTGGTTTTTTTACCAGAGGTTTGATAATTATTATCTTATTATAATATAATATATATTAATATTATTATATATAATATATTTTTATATAACTTATATCTAGAACTTATATGGATTTTTTGGTAAAGTTTTTGTATCATTTACTTGATGTCTATTCTACTTTTAACCTTCGTCCAAGTACTTACCATCATTTCAGTATATGAGCTCGTCAGATGGTCTGTAATGAGTTTATTTGATACATTTTTCTATGATATCACTATTAAAGAAAAACCTGTGAAGGTTAAAACTTGGAAAGACATGACACTTGACCATTATAGAAAACAAATCAAGAAAAATCAAAACGAACTTTATATGGAACAAAAAACCCCTTCGGGTTGGAAGGGGTTCAAGTGGTTACACAAAATATTCTAAGTCGTCATCTCCGTCATTATCCTCATCGTCTCCGCTTCTATACAAGTCCAATAACTGTTCTCCATACACATCCTTTATGTAGTCAATCAAATCTTCCTCTATTGCAGTTCCAGCATAGTCAGAAATTAAATAATAAATAATGTTATCAGCATATTCAAACTCATCTGAAAAATCAGATGCGTATGTCGTGTTTAAAATTTCTTCAAATTTTTCAGATTGAATTAAAGAATCACCAATATCATCAATACTTTCATCTTCATCCATCATTTCATGGATTGTCACACCACCAACAGGTACAGGTGCAATGCCTTTATCAGTCATATGTGATGGACCGTGTTTTTTTGCAATCTCTTTTAAAATCCTATCCAAAACCATCATACCACGTTCAGGACCAAATTCTTTAAAATATTTGTTTATCGCCTTGTATAAAGACAATTCTGGCTTATGTTCATCCTCCATTAAGGAGATATTTTTTCTAATAGATTCTCTAATTGATTTCATGATTTGTTTTTTAATATAAATATAAGTATCTTTGTCTTATGTACGAATTAATATGTTTTGGTTGGTCTTTTTGTTTATATAGGTTATTAACATTGAAAAAGATGCCAGCAATTACATTTGGGGGTGAAATAAAAATGTTATTTGGTTATGGTATTTGGTATTCTATTATATCAATAATTTTTCTACTTATTTCGTATTTGTTAAAGTAATACCAAATCACAAGTCACTTATATTTATGAATATATCATGCGTGATTTAATTAAAAAAATACTGAAAGAAGAGGTGGGGGTACCACGTGGAATTGCAGATTCTGCACAAAAGTTATATTACGATATTATATCAAGATTAAAAAGAAAAACTATAACAGGTAATTCTAACATTATTTTAACTTTTAAAAATACAAATGGAAAATATTCGTTTTCTGATTACCAAGATTTTGAAACTATACAAGTTGAATTTGAATTTGATGAGTATTCTGAAACTGATACACATAAAGGAATATTAATTTTAGGTTTGGGTCACAACAGTCAATCTCAATTGGACAATGGATTTAAATTAATTAATATTGACGATAATAAAATAAAACTTTCAATTAACTTGGCAATTCCTGATTCAATTAATGAGGTTGATAATAAAATTATTATTAAAACTCTTGAGGATAATAGACAAATGATTATTTCTTCATTGTCTCACGAATTAAAACACGCATATGACGGTTATAAAAAACCAAGTGAAACTTTAAAACAAAGGTCACAATATGGTGTATATTCAGGTACTCGTTTCGGTATTGAGGAAATTGATGAATTTGTATACTTTCTTTATTTTATTACCGCAATAGAAAATTTGGTAAGACCTTCTGAAATTTATAGTTTAATGCAACAGGGTGAAATTTCCCAAAAAGATTTTTTGAATTTTATATCAAGTAACAGAACGTATTCAACACTTAAAAAAATAAATGAATTTAGTATTGATAAGTTGATAGAATCTTTAAAACAAAAACCTGAACAAGTTGATAATTTACTATCAAATGTTGAAG
>Ga0315909_10007415_pt1 | contig 12252 bp, 13 predicted proteins | sample LakEriMetagenome_11_FD_203527 | JGI IMG/M metagenome (GOLD analysis project Ga0315909, IMG submission 203527) | Freshwater fungal communities from buoy surface, Lake Erie, Ohio, United States - Buoy 2 MA125 | ecosystem: Environmental > Aquatic > Freshwater > Lake | place: USA: Lake Erie, Ohio...
CTTGTATATTTTGATTTGGTCTTAACATTGAATTAAGAAGAAGTCTTACAGATTCTACCCAACCTTCGCGGGTATCTGGAATTTCATAAATAACAACTGGCTCTGTGGGGCCATAAATTGGCATCTCCTTATCTTGACCAATTGTATCGAATCCAACTCCAACTCCAAGCATTAATGCATCCATTACCCAAGCAAATAGTGCGCCTGGATCATTTCTATCAATATCTCTTGTTGATACCATTGCACAGTTTTGAAGAGCAGCAGAATTACGCTTTTCCATAGTCATTGGTGTTCCAAATGCCCAGAGTCCTCGTCCTGGCGGAGTCCACTTAAGATTAAACATACGATCAAAGGCTTCTTGTGCAGACTTTTGAGCCTTATAGTCATTCCAAGGTAGTCTGTTTTCCTTAGCATGATTCTTTTGTACTGAGTACATGCCTTCGATTACTCTTTTACAAACCTCATGCCATCTTTCTTTTTTACCGTCTTCTTTTACTCTTGAATATGTACGAATAAAAGTAATCTCTCCAAGTGAATTAAGACCAGCATCCTTAAAGCCAAAAGGTGGCTCAATTCCTACATATTTGTTAACAAATTCATCTGAAAGACGAAAAGAAAAAACATCTGACATAAGCAAAATCTCCTAATAAATTGAATTTAAATGATACCTAATTGTAGCAGAGTTTTTAATTTTTGTAAACTCTATATGTATAGATTAGGTAGAGTTTTTAAAATAGATAAACTACTTTTCTTCATTTGTGTATTCTTTACCAGAAAAATACTTATATGCCTTTTTTGCTAATTCTATACTATGCCTACCTGTTTTACTATCTGAATAAGCATATATTTTTTCAAAACTACTCATATTTTTAATATTATCTGAAATAATTCCATTTTTCCAAAAATTAATTATGTCTAATTTAACAATAGAATTTAAATAGTATGGAGAGTCTTGATTAATAAAATTTAAATATTTTTCAGCATGTTTTGGATATAATAACGAATTGATAAAAATAAATCTTGTTTCAAAATGTTCAAATCTTAGATTATTAACTTCTCCTGTTAAATTAAAATACTTTTGTTTTAGTTCAAAATACTCATTTTGTTTTTTTAAAAATTCATTTATTTTGTTTGTTTCAAATAATACATATGCTTGATGAGCAATGATATCAAAAAGATATTCCATAAGAAAAAGATTTTGATCAAAACTAAGTAAATCTTTTATCTTTTTATATTCATTTTCCCACGAATTTAAATATACAGATTCTCTATCAATAAACCTTTCTTCATTGCCAATTACATTGCGAAAAGAAATTGGAACATAAAAAATAGGATATGATTCTGATTCTAGAATAACATTTAATCTTGGTCTATATTTATACCAAAAACAATTTTTTCTAGAATGTATATTTTGAATTTTAATTCTATTTAAATTGTCATTAACAAAATCAATTTGATCTATAAGTTCATGCTGAATAATATTATAGTTTTTATTATATAGGTTATCAATTAAAATATTTTTCCAATTTTCTGTATGTATTCTTTGATCTAAATCTAATAAAATACACAAGTCTATATCTTTTGGTAATAAAGACATAGCAACATTTTTTGCCATACTTTCATCCCAAGGAGAAAAAAATGCTTCATGAACAGAAACACCTAGATCTTTAGCAATAGATACTGTATTATCTTTTGAACCAGTGTCAAGAATTAAATGAAAGTCTGCATCTTTAGATGATTCAAACCACTCTTTAACATTATTTTCCTCATCTCTGGCTACACCATATACTGCTATCTTCATTGACTTTTTACACCAGTTTTACTACAAACTAAACAAGTTTGATATATTTTTTTTGTATATGGACAAAACTCCTCATTAATTAAATGACGGCGTTTAATAAAACAAATAATAGTTTTTAGTTTATTCATCATCAACCTTTATAAATGAAATTGCTTCATTAGGACAATGTCTAGATGCAATCATAACCTTTTCTTCTAAATTATCATTAACTACATACTGCCATGTTTTTCTTTCTGAATTAACAAGATCAAAAACCTCTGGAGCATCAAAAACGCACTGTCCCCAAGCCTGACAAGATTTATCAATTATTACTTTTATCATTTTATAATAATACCATATAAAATATATTAATAATATGTTTATAATTCATCATAAATATCAATATTTTCTAATGCTAACAGTAAATCATTTTTAACATTATCAAAATCTGAAAAATCTGTTTCTACAAGATCTAATTTTAAGTCATTGATATTTTTTCTAAGGCTATTATATTTTTCATTACCTGTAGTATTATTTATAAAATTTTTTTCTTTTATTTGATAATTAACTATAATTTTTTTATATCTAAAAATTTCTTTTTTTAATACTTTTATAGTTATCTTTAAATTTATAAAATATAAAATAAAAGAAAGTATTATAAAGATAAAAATTATATCAATGGCACCCAATGTTGTTCCCATTCTCTTGCAATATGCTTTAATGGAATTACATCGTAGGCAATAGTAATTCTTGGTCCATCCCAAGACCAATCTCCCATAGCATGTGGGTGACCAGTTTCTGATAAAATTGCACGATTATTTTTATTAATATTCTCTATCTGTTTATCAAAAACTTGATAATGAGTTGTTGATGGTTCTGCTTTTACACAGTAGTAGCCATGAAAAAATGGAGCACCATTTCCACCATGCTCATGCCAGTCTAGTTTACCAATATGATTATAGTTAATATTGAACCAAGACTGTGCCATAAACCTTTCTTTTTTAAAGTCTAACCCATAATAATCACAGGCTTCTACTGTCATATCTCTTACTGCTTTAAATAAATCATAAACTTGTGGAATATAAAACTGAAAAACATTATACTTATTCCAATTAATAGTTGTTGTACTTCCAGAAGAATCCCAAGGTGTTGCTTCATTTAAGTTGCCTTTAATAACCTCTCCACTTTCAATTCTTTTATATTGAGAAGTTAAAAATTCTTCTAAAAGTTTTAAGTCATTATTTAAATGTCTTTCAAAAAACTTATGAGGAATTTTAGATAAACTTTTACTTTCTTGTTTTTGACCGTACATTATTTATTTCCTTTCATCTATATTTTTTTCTTATCCATCTATGTTTTTTATAAAACCCATATATATAATTTCTTTTTCTTTCTAGGTCCCATGTTCCTTCATTAGATAACTTGTGATCTATATTCATTTCCCAGTTTGCTCTTTTATATGGTATTAAACTCATAATTGGAGTTCCTTTAGGAATTACTCCTTCAAAATCTTTTCTTAAAAAGAATGTTACAACATTATTTGTAAACCATACATCTGAATCTTGAATTGCTGTCATTGTAATAAAAGGAAGATCCCATCTTCCAACTGGATGAGTTATCATTACTGACCAACCTTCTGGAGTTTTAGTTCCCCACCTCATGTCCCAAACAAAATGAATTGGATAACACCCACTTGGAACTGGAATTTCTAGATGACCCCTCATCTCAATTGGTCTTGGATCGTCTTCATCCCAGGTAACGCTTGGAAGATTCTCATCATCAGTTTTTTTAACATATACATTGGTTGGAAGTCTATAGTGATATCCTGCTGTTAATGCATCAAAATATGGCATACAGTGTTTAACACTTATATTTGCGCTATCAGCGCCATTATTTGTCATAACACGTAAATCTAATGGATCATCAGAAATTTGATAAAGTGGCCTGTCTTTCCACCATTTTGGTAAATTTTCTATTGCTGGAACTGGAGATAATGTTGTATCAATATAAATTTCTGATGTCCAAAAATCTATATTTAAATTTAAATCATTATTTTTATTATTTTTATATAGATGTTCTTTTTTATCCACTTTACTTATATACCTTTTTGCTATGTAAAAACTTTTTATACGATCCACCAAATTTTGCTCTAATAACATATCTAAGTGGTCCAAAAATACTATTATCTGGATTTTGAAGAATTTCCATATTGTATTCTTCTCTCTTAAAAGGAATACATTGAACTAATGGAGTTCCTTGTTCTACAATCTGATTAATTCCACGTTTCATTAAAACTGAATATGGTCCATCTGAAACATATTTATCTGTATCTATAATTGCAGGAACAATTTGAAATGGAAGATCTTCATTAAAAGATGGATGAATAAACAAAGTGCTATATCCTGGTGGTGTTTTTACAACCCACATAGGATTTATTCTAAAAACATCTTCCATATACATATCTTTATCAAAATTCCAAGCATCAACTTGTTTTCTACTATGTTGCCCAAAAGAAAGTTGATGTACTTCATGATATTTTATAACCATCTCATCTCCAGTTGTGTTAACATGAAAATCACAAGGAGTTTTTAAAAGATATCCAGTAGTTAACAAATCAAAAATTCCTGGACATTTTTTTACAGTTTCATTCCACTGTCCATTTCCAGGCTCTTTAACTCCATCAACATATGCTTCTTGTTTTCTCCACCAAAGTGGTAAATTTTTTGACATTGGTTCTGGCTGAGGGCAGTACGCTGGAACATATTCTGTTTTTGGAATAAACGCTATCTTTGTTTTTTTTAACATAAATATTACCCCTCTTCAATAACCTCTAAATACATTATAGCAGAATCATGAACTATAAGAGTTTTTTTAGGAAATAACTCTTTAGATACAAAAAATGGAACTTTAATAGTTGGCATACTATTTTCATATTCTACAATAAATTTAGGCACTTTTGTTAAGGTTTGTTTTTCAATTTCTTCATTTGAATAAAATAAAAGTTTGCAGTTTCTTTTTGGAGTCCATCTGAAAATCCAATTATAAAAAAAATGAACATATTTATCTTTGTTTAATTCATAAAAATTTAAATAATCTTCGCTTGGATTTTTATTTATTTCAACATATGGATGCAACGTTCTAGTAACTAATTGCATTCCTTCATTAGATGACTGAACTTTAACATCTGCATCTAAGTAAATTTTATATTTAAACTCTTCAATCAACTCTGGCTCTCTTGTTACTTCATGAGTCCATCTATTTTCAGGAACAAAAAATTTTGATTTATCTTCATATTCTTTTTCCCAATTATTCATAATATAATGATATTCTGGAGTTGTTTTTTTATTTAGTAAAACCTTTTGACCATACGAATGTGTTCTTTCTGCAACATTAGGACTAATTAAAAATGGAGTATTAGTATTAACTTTATTTAAAGATACTTTTTTTAACGGCATTATAAGTTCTTCTTGTTCTGGAAAAAAATGATTATTTGGTTTTTCCATTAAAAATTATTCCTATTCTGGTGGATTATAATCAAAAACTAACATGTTTTCTGTGAAGAAATTGTCATATGGTTCACAGTTAATAGAATAAACTGTATCAATAAATTCAATTTCATTAAATGTAAGAATTGGACTCCAAGAGTCTTCATCTCTTATGCCAGGTGTTGATCCATATGCAAATATTTCATATTCTGCTGATAAGTCTTTTGCCATCTTAAAACTTACAACACCATCTTTTCTGCACAAGACCCAGTGACTTTCTGAATAAATATCTCCATTTATCTCATAAGCCTTTGTGACAACACGACTGTTTACTGAAACAACGGTTGTTTGAACTTGACCATTGCTAGAAAAATCTGTAGTGCTCCACGTATTTGGATCAATGTTAGTATCTGCACCATTAAAGTCTAAACCAATAAGTATGTCTCCAACTTCAATATCTGCTGCATTTTTTCTTCCTTCTGGAGTAACAATTCCAGTAGTTCCAGAAACTGACATGAAGTATGGATCATAATAATGACCAAAACCAGCGTAATGTGAAAATCCACCATAGTGTGAAAATCCTCCATAATGTGCAAATGAGTGATAGAATCCATGATAAAATCCACCGTAGTGTGAAAATCCTGGATAAACATAATTATAATATGTTAAACTTACGTTACTACCAATTAGAGCGGTTGCTCCAGATGAAACGCTTTGTGTTTTAATTTTTTGATCGAGAGAACTGTCTGAAGTATTTTCTGCAGTTTCAGTATATGTTAGTCCTAAATTAGTTAAAGTGCTTTGTGCAGTAGATCTTGTTGCATTAACAACATTGGGAACAGTTACCTTTCTTCTACCATGTTCGCCTTTTACTTTCTTTAGAACCATTTTATATTCTCCTTTTTATTATTTAACCTTATGCCGACAAGTCGCCCATTACTACCCAAGTATCTGTTCCTCGTTTGAAAAGAGTTGCAGAAGACCATTGAGCACGTAGTTTTAGTCCTGGAGTTGAGTTTACTGTAACACCAGATCCTGCAGCAATGGTAACCTGACCTGCTCCAGTTTGTAATATATCAATAGATGTTCCTATTGGATAAGCAACAGAACTATTTGGTGGAACTGTTACTGTAATTGCTGAAGCATTGCTGCATTCTATTAGTGTATCACGGTCAGTTAGGACTGTTGTATATGTAGTTCCTGATTGTTGATTAATTGGAGTCCTTGATGGAACGCCTTCTTTTGTTTGTGTACCATCAGTAAATACAATACCGCTTGCAGAAACAGTCAAGGTACCCGAAGATACAGTTGGTGTTGTCATAGATGGAGATGTTAGTGTTTTGTTGGTAAGGGTTTCTGTTCCTGCCAATGTTGCAAAATCGCCATCTGTAAGAGCACTGTTAAACTGTGCTGTTGTTCCAGAAACTGTATTGCTTCCAAGAGCAATTGTTTTATTTGTTAATGTTTGTGAACCTGTTAATGTTGAAACTGTTGAATCAATTGCAAACGTGCTGCCAGTTAGTGTTAATCCTGTACCTGCAGAATATGTACCTGAACCAGAAAATTGAGTAAACTCAATATTGTCTGATCCAATTGTGCTAATATTATTTGTTTGTACCCAACCAGTTTTTCCGTTAACTGTACCACTTTCAACGAAAATAAAATCTCCAGCATCTACTTCTGGTGTTGAGTCATAATCTGTTGCACGAGTTGGAGCACCAGATGCTGCAACAATATAAACACCATTTTGTGATTTAGTTGTTTGATTTTTAACAAGAATTCTATTTCCTGTTGCAAGGGTTACTCCATCAAGAGTATCTCCGTTTTCAACATCACTTGCAAGAGTAATATTTGCAGTTGTTGCAGCCTTTACTGAAGCGTGAACATTTAATCCAGCCGTAGCAGCATCAACATATGCTTTTGTTGCTGCATCTTGATCTGCTGTTGGATCTCCAAGACCTGTGATCTTATTGGTGCCCATTGCAATAGCACCCGTCATTGTTCCACCAGCCAATGCTAACTTGGCATCTAACTGTGTCTGAATGGCCGAAGTTACACCATCAACATAATTTAATTCAGTTGTTGAAAGTGTTGCACCATCAAGAATATTAAGTTCTGCTGCAGAAGATGTTACACCATCAAGAATATTGAGTTCTGCTGTTGAGGCAGTAACTCCATCAAGGATATTTACTTCTGCTGCAGATGCTGTAACGTCAGTAACGTCTGTAAGTGAATGAGTATGAACGCTTGAGGCCTTGCTATCAATCTGTGTTTGAATTGCAGAAGTTACACCATTAAGATATCCAATTTCTGTATCAGATACATCTGCAACTCTTGCTTGAATTGCTGTTGTATCTACAGAAACTGCACCTGTAGTGTCATTATAAGAAAGTCCTGTTCCAACAGAGTTTCCAATTGCATCTTGTACTACTTCTGTAAAGTCAGTGATTTCTGCAGAAGTGATAGTAATTGTATTATTTGCAGATGAAATTGTTTTACTTGTAAGTGTTTGAGCAGTATCTGTAATAACAACTTTAGACGTATCAGAAATTCCATGAACATTTGTTGTGTCTGATGTATGATTAGATACTGATGTATCTACATAATTTTTTGTAGTTGCATCACCATTATCTGCTGGTTCTGCAACTGAACTTATTTTATGACCACCCATTGACAATATGCCTGTCATTGTTCCACCAGATATATTTAATTTACCTGATAGTGCAGATGTAACGTCTGCTTCAATAGCAAGAGTACCGCTTGCATCTGGAAGTGTAATTGTACGATCTGCTGTAGGATCTGTTACTGTAAGAGTAGTTTCATAAGCATTTGCAGTTGCGCCTTCAAAAGTAAAAGAATTAACAACATTAATTGTTGTTGAATCTACTGTTGTAGTAGTTCCTTGTACAGTTAAATTACCAGAAACCGTAACATTGCCGCTTCCATCTGCTACAACAACAGTACCTGTTGAATCTGGAAGAGTAATTGTGCGGTCTGCGGTAGGATCAGTAACCTGTAGGGTTGTTTCAAAAGCATTTGCCGTAGCACCTTCAAAGGTAATGCTAGAACCAAATGCAGGGTTTACTGTGGAGGATTGGTCAATAAAGTAATCAAGGTCTGCCCAGTGGTTTGTGCCATCACCAATCTTAAATTTATTGGTATCTGACTCCCACCCCATTTCACCAGCATTTAAAATTGGGTTTGCTGATGTCCATTGTGCTGCAGTACCTCTGCGCTGTTGCATTCTTGTTGCCATATTAATTTCCTCCTACAGAAATTTCTTTTTATATTATAACAGACAATTAATTAAAATTATCAATTGCTGTCCCACCATCATACGTATTTTCCCATGATGATGTGCTATAGTCTCCTGCGCTTACAAGAACACCTGGTTCATTATAAGCACCTCCAGAAACAAATGTACTTACTATTAATCCAGATCCATCAATTGATGTATCATGAATGTGATCTTGTAATACTTCTGCATCTTCAAGGGTTGCGATTGCTACCCAAACAGATCCATAATATACATGAACTCTCTCTGTTAATGTATCAAACCATAAATCTCCATTTCCTGGAGATGTTGGTGGTGTGCTTCCTACTGGAATTGTAGGGGTACTAACAGCAGTGTCAACATAGTCTTTAGTAGCAGCAGAAGTTCCTACAGTTGGTGTTGCAACTGTGACTTCTCCTCCAAATGTTCCGCCGTTTGTTACGATCAGACCATTTTTTACCTTAAAGTCTTTGTTTACTGTTGCCATTGGTACCCCTTTTTAATTTATTTTATTACGCAATAAGTGTTCCAACAACAGTAACATCTGTGCTGTTATTTATTGTTGTTACACGAATTCTTACGTTTGAGCCAGAAACATCTGCAGTTACATCAACTAGGTTGCCGTTTGTTCCGACAATTGCATATTCTGTAATTGCAACGTTATCAGAGCCATCAAGAGTTACAAGAATTTCTGATACCTCTGTGTGGCTAGATGTTTCAGCCTTTACTAAGAACTTACCTGAACGATAGTCTGCCTTAGCAAATTGATATGCAGTTACTGTGCTTGCTGTAGCAACTGATGTTGCAGAAGCAATTTGTGTTGCAACTGAGTTAATATCAATTTCAGTAAAATCTGGAACTACCGCCTCAAGAGCATCGATTGCACGTTGATTTGTGAAGTATAGATTTGTTCCTTCAGCCAAATCGGTTGTTGTAGAATCTGCTACACCATTTTCTGCTGCAAAAGTAAACTTATTTAAGTTATCATCATATGTAATGGTGATATTTGAATGAGTTCCTGCTGCAATAGCATCTGCTATAGCATCTTGTGCTCTTTCTGCTGTAAAGTATTGATTTGTTGATCCTTCTGTAAGATTATCTGTAGTAGAATCAGCAACTCCATTTTCTGCTGCAAACGTGAACTTATTTGTAGAATCATCATATGTGATTGTTATGTTTGAATGAGTTCCTGCAGCGATTGCTGCTGCAACTGCATCCTGTGCACGTTCATCTGTGAAATATAGATTTGAAGAACCTTCTGATAGTCCATCTGTTGTAGAAGGAATATCAGATGTAAATGCTACTGTACCGCTTGCATCTTTAAATGTAATGGTGCGATCTGCAGTAGGATTAGTTACTTGAAGTGTTGTTTCATGTGCATCTGCACTTGAACCTTCAAATACTACAGAACCATCATTAAACACTGCTCCAGTAATTACTGGGCTTGTAAGTGTCTTATTGGTAAGTGTTTGAGCACTAGTAAGATCTGTTGTAACAGTTGTATCAATTGTAAATGTATTACCAGTTAATGTTAAACCGTTACCTGCAAGATATGTTCCTGCACCAGAAAACTGTGTAAAGTAAATTGGATCTGTTCCAATTGTTGTTACACCAGTTGATGTTTGAACCCATCCTGTATTATCGTTAACTGTACCTCCAGTTACGAAGATAAAGTCACCGCCATCTACTTCTGCTGGTTGATCAAAGTCTAATGCACGTACTGCTGCACCAGTTGCTTGAACAACATAAATACCATTTTCAGATGCTGTGCTCTGATTCTTAACAAGAACACGATCAGTTGCAGCAAGTGTTACACCATCAATAACATCTCCTACTTCAAGATCATTTGATATGCTGATATTTGCTGTTGTAGCAGCAACTGCTGATGCGTGGATATGAAGACCTTCTGTAACAGAGTCAACATATGCTTTGTTTGCAGCATCAGTTGAATTTGTTGGAGTTGCAAGACTTGTAATCTTATAATTACCAGCATTTAAATCGCTACCAAGAGTCTTATTAGAAATTGTTTGTGCATCTGAAGTGCCAACAATTGCTCCAGTAACTCCGTGAGTAGATGTATCTGAAATGTGATTACTTAAGTCAGTTGATGATGCCTTACCATCCAACTGAGTTTGAATCGCTGAGGTAACACCATCAACATAGTTAAGTTCTGTTGTAGTAAGTGTTGCACCATCAAGAATGTTGAGTTCTGCTGCTGTTGCTGTAACACCATCAAGGATATTAAGTTCAGCAGTTGTTGCTGTAACTCCATCAAGAAGGTTGATTTCTGCTGTTGAAGCAGTTACACCATCAAGAATGTTAAGTTCTGCTGTTGAAGCAGTCATTCCATCAAGTGTGTTAAGTTCTGATGCAGATGCTGACAAATCAGAAACATTTGCTACCTGAACTGTTATTGTATTATCTGTATAAGAAATTGTCTTATTGCTTAATGTTTGTGTTGCATCATTAAGAGTTACAGTACCGCTTGCGTTTGGTAATGTAATTGTACGATCTGCGGTTGGATCAACTACTTCAAGAGTTGTCTCGTATGCGTTTGCGGTTGCACCTTCAAATGTAATACTTGCACCAAATTCGCCAACTGCTTGTGGGGCTGCCCACTTAACTCCAGTTGCTGTACTTGAATCTGCAGTAAGAATGTAGTTATCTGTGCCAACGGTAAGTTTAGTTACTTCATCTGCTCCAGAGGCTACTAGCAAATCACCTTTTGCGTCCACGATTGATTCTGTGAGAACATCGTGGCCATTAACGGTTGCAGTTGAACCTTCAACAATTAAACCGTTTTTAATTTTAAAGTCTTTGTTGACTGTTGCCATTTTTTATCTCCTTTTGGACTAGGCCTTAAGTCCCATGCGAGCAAATCGCACAGTGACTGGTGTTATTCCAACTTGTGGGGTTACTGTAATACTTACAGTCCCTCCTACTTTAGAGACGCTAATGGTTCCAATATTCCCATCATTGTCTATAGTTCCATACTCGCTAACATTAACATCTGTTCCGTCAATAAGTATGGTCATTTCTGTAGCATAGTATTTATTATCTCCTGCTGATGTTTTAGCAATTGAGATAATGTATTTAACCATTCTCCAGTCTGTTGCCGAAAAACTATCAATTACTGTAGCGCTTTCAATACCAGTGATTGTATTTTCATTATTACCATACGAACCAAGATCTGTAGCCTGAGCAGATGTTGAGTCAATTAAATCCTCATAGTCTGTTTGTGTAGGACGATCTCCTGTTTGAAACTTGGTTTTAACTGTTGCAAGTGATAGTCTGGACATGACAATATTATAACATAATTATTTTATAAAATGTAGTTACTTAAGCCAATTATTTGCAAAGGAATTGGTGGTGTGTTGTTAGTTCCAAACCCAATAAGATCTATATCAGTTATTCTTATTCTAAAAGGTAAAAGTTCATTTATTGTTACTCTTTTTTGAACCTTTTCTTCAATTGATGATGTTGCAAAATCTTTAATATTAATACTTAAATTATCAAACCTTGTTTTTTCTTGTATTGATGCAGATGCCATTAATCAGTTACGTCTTCAAGAACTACCATTTGTCCCCTTGCAACAGTCCAAACTCTTGTTGCATCAGATAGTTCAATATCGAAAACATCTCCAGTTCTAAGTTGATTTGATTGATTAGATGTTAATTTTACTGTAAATTCTCCATCTCCGTCATCCCCGTCTG
>Ga0315909_10007417_pt1 | contig 12252 bp, 9 predicted proteins | sample LakEriMetagenome_11_FD_203527 | JGI IMG/M metagenome (GOLD analysis project Ga0315909, IMG submission 203527) | Freshwater fungal communities from buoy surface, Lake Erie, Ohio, United States - Buoy 2 MA125 | ecosystem: Environmental > Aquatic > Freshwater > Lake | place: USA: Lake Erie, Ohio...
CCTGCCAAAGCACCCAGCCCCAATGCAGAGGAAATGACCAAACTCATGGCAATGGCCGTGCGCGACATGCGATTTAAAAGAATCACGATACCGGTACTGAACCACCAGATAAATATCGCAAATCCCAACGCAATGAAGGTGTCGGTCATCCTTGGCTTTCAGTGTCTGTTGGCAATCAATTTACCAAGCAGGCACCATGCGAACTTGCGCTGGCAAAGTGTGGTGTTTGACTGGCAAAAAGTACAGTCGCACAAAGGTCAAGCCGCCTGAAATAGCCCAACGTGCGCGCTGTAAGTTGCCCACCAAGCCACCCCGGGCTTTGGCTGCATCCATTTGAGTTTGCGCATGGAACAAGTGCGACAAACCTTCCCTGAAGGCAGGGTTGTCAATGTCCAAGCTGACGGGGAACACTTGCTTGGTAATTTCGTTGGTGATGCGGAACACTTCGTAGTCGTATGTAGACGACTCCAAGCCCATCTCGTGGTGCAACATAGGACGCGTGTGATCACGCACGAACATGGTGGCGTAAACAGCCAACAAGAAGAAACGAATCCAGAACACATTGCCGCCCCGAAGCAAATGGGGGTGAGCCCGCATGATCAGTGCAAACGATTCGCCATGGCGAAACTCGTCGTTGCACCAGCGCTCAAACCAGCGAAAAATGGGGTGGAAGCGCTTGTCTGGATTTTTTTCCAATTGACGGTAGATGGTGATGTAACGGGCGTAACCAATTTTCTCGGACAAGTAAGTCGCGTAGAAAATGTATTTGGGTTTGAAGTAGGTGTACGCTTTGGTGCGCTTCAGATCACCTAAGTCAATGCCCAGCCCAAAGTCTTTCAAAGACTGATTGATGAAACTGGCATGACGTGATTCGTCTCGCGCCATGTAACGCATCAATTGTTTGATGTCTGGATTTTCTACGTTTCTGAAAATTTCGTTGTAAAGAATACAACCCGAGAACTCAGAGGTTAACGAAGAGATTAAAAAATCTAAAAACTCTTGGCGCATTTCAGGGCTGACTTGAGAAAATCGTTCAGCCACTTCCTTGGTAAATTCTTCGTCACGTTGAAAGTGATCGTGGTTGTTGTCGCCCTCATACTCCGCCATCATTTTGTCCCACTCAGCGCGCATGGGAGACATGTCAAGCTTGTCCATGGCCGCAAAGTCTGTGGTGTAAAAACGGGGACTGAGCATGGTGCTCTCAACCGCTTTTTGCGATGCTTTTTCGGCAGAGTCGATGGTTGTGGTAGCTTGCATGAAAAAATCTCCAGCTTCTAAATGTCAGTTAAATCAAGCCTGATTTATTCAGGTTGCATGGCTAAGAATCGAGTAAATTCTGCCGTGTTGGTGGGGCCAAATGACTCTAAATCGACCCGCTGGCCTGTACTGGGGTCCATCAAAGTCACACGGCCATCGACACGGGCAATCAAATTGAAAGGCTCAGACGAACCAATACCGCGAGAAAATCGTTCGCGCGACAAAGCGCGCAATGCACCGCGCACGAATCCTTGTTCGCCTTGCAACACCGTCAAGGTTTGACCTGAAACGCCGTCGGCTACTCGAACACCACCATCTTTTTGGTCTTCAAAAATCAAAGCGCGCTGAACAGTGGGTGCAGCAGCACGTTGATCGGGGCCATTGCCTGTGATGCGAATCAGCCCCACTGACAGGAGCGAAAAGGCCATGATGCCAGCTGCGCAATAAAGAATCCAGCGCGGAAAACTGTCTGGCGCCACAGATACGGCGGCTTGAGACGGCTGCACAGAATAGGCTTGGCTCATATGGGTCTCACTTGCATAGATGAGTTGTCGCGGCGACCGTTTTGTAACTCGCTGCTGTCAGCGGCCGCATTGGCTGCAAGTCCCGTGCTCTGCGTCCACGCTTCGCGCAACTTGTCTGCGACAGCCTGAACATCTGGAATGGCACGCAAAGTGGGCTCAGGCTTGTTAATGCGCCATGGCCGCACGCTAGGCCACAAATGCACCCAAGCAATTCGGTCTGAACCTTTCAAGGCCAATGTGATGTCGCCAAAGCCTTTTTGAAGCACCCGCACATCGGCAGACGCCACTTGCTTTAAAGGCAAATTGAATGAAACAGTGAGCACAATGCCCAAACGCATGACCACGCGCTTGTTGGTGATGGTGTAGACCGTGGTGCGAGCCGTCAAATGGGCCAGCAACCACAAGGTTCCCATGCCAATGACAGCCAACGGCGCAATCCATTTGATGGCCAACAAAACGCCCATCAAACCAGCGCCTGCATCCATTGCAGGCCAAGCACAGACCAAAATTAAAGCTGCGAAATACAGCGCCAATTTGTTGAAGTGAAAGGCTGAGGTGGCCAAAGCACTCACATCGGGAGAGCCCTGCCAGACAATGAACTCATCACTGGGCAATCGCTCGGGCAAACCAAACTGCGGTTCAAACTCGTACTCATGTCCTAAATTTTCGATTGCCATTTTCTTATCCTCAACAGACTTTCAATTCAACATCAATTGACATTCATCTGATTGTTTAGATCAGAGGCTCGCTGCGTTTTGCATCGGCGTACAAAGTACCGCCGCCATAGTAGGCACTGATTTTTTCCTCTTCCAACTTGGTAATTTGGTCGGGGTGTCTCAGCGCTGGCACATTGACAAAATGTCGCGCATATATTGAATTCACCTCAACTTGATTTCTGCGAATCAAGGTGAACGGAGTGGGCAGCAAAACAGTTTTACCGCCGGCAACTTCCACTTCCAAATAGCGGAACATCATTTCGGCGGAATCAATCCAAAGATCTTTCACAGTGCCGCCTTGTTTGCCATCACCGCCCATCACGGGCAGGCCACGTGGATCGACATCTTGTTCAGCCACGGTGTAGGCACTGGCCACACGAAGTGGTTGAATCAAGGGTGTGCCATGGGATGTCATTTCTGGCACATCTTCACGGCTGCCATATGCACCAGCACCCACGGCTGCCAGCATGGCATCGCCCTTTGGTTCGATGGGCGCGCCTGAGCTTGGGTTGGATGCGACTGCGTTGTATGCTGGTTCCTTGCGCATCAAGTCAGGTACGGTGACACTTTTGCCACCTTCTAACAAGAATGTTTTTGGCTCAGGAATTGGAAAGCCCTTGACCACAGCTCTGCCGCTGCTGGTGGACTCCATGGGATAACCCTCGCGGTGGTTTTCCATTGCAAGATAATAAATAAGACCAGCGAAAAAGATCCAAAACACATACAACAGTATTTGCGCTAGATCGACGTAGCCAGTGATGTTTCCTACGGTTTGCATAACGACTTCTCCTTTTGAACAACTGAAAATCTAAATACGAGACTCGGTCAAGCCGAGGGTTTGGGGTACTGCGGGTGACACAAAACTCCTGCGCTTGATCAAGGGTCCAACCGCAATCAAGGTTAAGAACAACAAAAGCATTTCGACGTGATAAACCATGCTGTAGCCCACTGAGGGGTCGGTTAAAGCAGGGCCCAATGCTCCTTCGCTGCTGAGAGTGGTCACCACATCACGCAGTGCACCCCCAAAGAACATCGACAGACCCGCTGCCGCAGCTTGAACTGCGCCCCAGGCACCCAAGGCCAGACCAACAAAGGCTGATTCCAAGCGCATGGCAGTGAACAAGGTGCCCACTGCAAACAAGCCACCGCCAAAACCCACACCAAAGGCACCCAATCGAAAAAGCCATCCTGCATCGAACGGTGCCGAGAAAATCACAGCAGAAAAAGCAGGCAAGCCGGCCAAAGCGCCGTAGGCAGCCAAGCGCATGGGATCAATGCCGCCCGCCAACTTTCGACCTGCCACATAAAAGCCCAGCAATCCACCGCCCGCCAACATGGCTGTCAGTGCACTCGTTGCGCCAACACTGAGCTTGAGAATTTCGCCGCCATAGGGCTCCAAAATAATGTCTTGCATGTTGAAGGCCATGGTGCCAAGTGCTGTAGCCCACAAGAATCGACGCGCATGAGGAATGGCAATGAATTCAGCCCAGACCACACGGAAAGGTCGGCGAACTTGCGATTTCAATGCAGCCACGCGCTCTGGATTGCGCGGCTCTTGCTTCCATAGCGCAAAGGCATTGAGGATCAATACCAACAAGGCAGTGCCTTGAACTGTCTGGACCAAATACTCTGGCGTGAAGTTAGACAGCAACACGCTGTAAACCAAGCTACCCACCACAGCACCCACCAGCAGCATGGTGTACATGAGCGCCACTACGCGGGGGCGGGTTTCTTCACTGGCTTGGTCGGTGGCCAATGCCAAGCCCGCCGTTTGAGAAGTTTGCAAGCCTGCACCCACCATCAAGAAAGCCATTGCTGCAGCGCCTTGACCCACCCAATCGGGCACAGGCACTTGGCCGCGACCCGACAAGACCAAAAGCGCAAAGGGCATGACCGCCAATCCCAAGAACTGAATCAGGGTGCCGCCCCACATGTAAGGGACTCTGCGCCAACCAAAAGCCGACACATGCACATCAGACTGATAACCGGTCACCGCCCTGAACGGCGCAACCAACAAAGGCAGTGCCAACATCATGGCTACCAGCCAAGCAGATACACCCAATTCCACAATCATCACACGGTTCAGCGTGCCAATCATGAGGGCGGTTGTGATGCCCATGGTGAATTTAAACAAAGACAAGCGCAGCAATCGAGACATGGGCAAGCCCGCGCTGGTAACGTCGGCAAACGGCAGCCACGAGGCTGGCAGTTGCCTAACGTACTTGGAAAAAGTCTTGGCTCTCATGAGCGAACCCACTCCATGGCCTTGGATTTGTAGAACCCGCTAGAAACCTTATGGCTTCTGGCACATTGCCAACTGTTCAGTGCATCGTGCGTTTTCATGAGCTGGGCAATGCGCGTTTCTGCCATGGGCTCAAGCCATGGCGCGCGATCGCCGCGAGGCAACAAACGACCTACAGAAATCATGAGCGCCAACATGGGTGTGCGCGGTGCAAACGTGAACACAATGGACTGGCTGGTGCGCTCAGCCAACTGAGCAAGTGCATTGACAGCATCTTCGGTGTCGTAGTGAATGATGGAGTCCATGGCCACCACATGGTCAAAGTGGCCCAAGCCTTTGTCAAGCATGTCGCCGCTGTGAAACTCCACCAAATGCGCCACGTCGGCAGGAATTCGCTCGCGCGCCAAGTCGACCAATGTAGGCGACAAATCGATGGCAACCACCTCTGCGCCCAAGCGAGCGGCTTCTACGGCCAGTGCACCCGTGCCACAGCCCGCATCCAAAATGCGTTTGCCATGCAAATCATTTCCCAGCCAAGAAACCAAGGTGGCGCGCATTTGATCGCGTCCAGCACGAACACTGGCCCGAATTCGGCCAACAGGCGCATCGGAAGTGAGCTTCTCCCAAGCGGCCACAGCGGTCCGATCGAAATAATGTTCGATCTGTCCGCGCCGTTGTTCGTAGGTCATGTCATTCATGGGGCTGGCCTCAATCGAAACCCAACAGATCAAAAATATCGCGGTCTTTCATGGGCACCGCAGAATAGGTCTCACCCCCCAGCCACAAGTTGGCAGCCAATCGCATGTACTCTTTTTGCACGGCCTCCAGCTCAGGAGAGTGCTCCATCTCAAAGAGTGTCGATTTTTTCAAGCGGCTGCGTCGAATGACGTCTAAGTCGGGGAAGTGCGCGGCCAGTTTCAAGCCAATGCGATCGTTGTACTTGTCAATCTGATCGGTGGCTGCACTGCGATTGGCAATCACACCGCCCAAACGCACGTTGTAATTTTTGGCCTTGGCACCAATGGCTTGAACAATGCGGTTCATGGCAAAGATGGAGTCAAAATCGTTGGCCGTGACAATCATGGCGCGATCAGCATGTTGCAAGGGCGCTGCAAAGCCACCGCACACCACATCGCCCAGCACGTCAAAAATGACCACGTCGGTGTCTTCAAGCAGGTGATGCTCTTTGAGCAACTTCACTGTCTGGCCCACCACATAACCACCGCAGCCTGTGCCTGCAGGCGGGCCGCCCGCTTCTACGCACATCACACCGTTGTAGCCCGGGAACACAAAGTCTTCGACACGCAACTCTTCAGCGTGAAAGTCAACAGTTTCAAGCACGTCAATGACGGTAGGCAGCATCTTCTTGGTGAGTGTGAAGGTGCTGTCGTGCTTGGGGTCGCAGCCAATTTGCAAAACCCGTTTGCCCATTTTGGAAAATGCGGCCGACAAGTTAGACGATGTGGTGCTTTTGCCAATGCCGCCCTTGCCATAAATGGCAAAAACTTTGGCATTGCCAATTTTCACATTGGGGTCGAGCTGAACTTGCAAGCTGCCCTCGCCGTCGAGTTTTGGATTGCGTTTCACCGTTGGGAACGGCAATGTTTCAACATTCATGGGGTAGCTCCTTCATACACGCCTTCAAGGCGATCTTCTAGCTCTTCACTTACCTGGCGAAGGGCTTGCAAGGTCTCGGCATCAGGTTGCCAATAATTGCGTTCAGACGCTTCGATCAAACGATTTGCCACTCTGGCAGATGCCGTTGGATTCAGTTTCGCCAGGCGATCACGCATGGCAGGGTCAAGCATGAAAGTCTCAGACAGTTGCTTGTAAACCCAAGGTTGTACTTGTCCTGTGGTGGCAGACCACCCCATGGTGTTGGTCACGTGCGACTCGATTTGGCGCACACCTTCATAGCCGTGCTCCAACATGCCTTCATACCATTTTGGGTTGAGCATGCGTGTGCGAATTTCCATCGAGACTTGCTCTTTCAGTGTGCGAACACTCGCGTTGCCTTTGGTTTGATCACCAATGTAAACAGGCGGTGTTTTGCCACCTTTGGCCACCTTCACCGCTTGGGTAATGCCGCCCAAGGTGTCGAAGTAGTTGTCTACTGTGGTGACGCCCAATTCAACAGAGTCGAGGTTTTGGTAAGTCAGTTGCACATCGGCCAACACGGTTTGCAAGAGCGCTGTGTGTTGAACTGCGCGGCCGGTCCGTCCGTATGCAAAACCTTTGCGGCGCTTGTAGGTTTCGGCAATCTCGCCCTCATCGTCCCAGCGGCTGCTTTCCACCAAGTTGTTGACGTTGGAGCCGTAAGCGCCTTCGGCATTGCCGTAGACCCGAAGAGCTGCGGTTTCCAATGTGCAACCGTGCTCTTGCTGATAGGCCAGTGCATGCTTGCGAATCCAGTTCATCTCCAGCGGCTCGTCTGCGGAGGCTGCCAAGAATGCTGCCTCGGCCAACAGTTTGATTTGCAATGGCATGAGGTCGCGGAAGATGCCAGACAAAGTCATGATGACATCAATGCGGGGGCGACCCAACTCTTCTAAAGGAATGAGCGTAGCGCCAGCAATTCGCCCATAACTGTCAAAGCGGGGCAAGGCACCCATCAAGGCCAGGGCCTGAGCAATTGGGGCACCTTCGTTCTTCAAATTGTCGCTGCCCCAAAGGACCATGGCAATGGATTCGGGCAAGGGGTTGCCATCGGCACAATGACGCTCAATGAGCAACTGGGCTTGAACTTTGCCATCCCGAACCGCCAAGGCACTTGGAATTCTGAACGGGTCAAAGCCGTGAATGTTGCGGCCCGTTGGCAGCACGTCTGGGGTGCGCAAGATATCACCGCCTGGTGCGGGTCGAATGTAGCGCGCGTCCAAAGCTTGGAGCATGGCCGACACTTCGGTGTCAACAGCCAGGTGCGCTTGGGATACCTGCAGATCACGCAACACGCTCAGGCTGGTGTGATTGCGTGACAAGCCAGCAGCCTTCAAAGCCTGTTCGGGTGAACGCCCTGCGACCAAGGCCTCTACAGATGTGCGCTCGAGTTGCATGTCGTGGTTGGCTTCAGCCATGGCCAACAACATGTCAACCTGCTGAGCCGGGCTAGGTGCACGGCCTGCCACATGCAGACCATGTGGAATCAAGGTGTACTCAAGCTCAAGCAACTCTTCACCCAAGCGCATAACTTGGCGGTCCAAATCTTGGCCCATGGTGCCTACGTCCCATGCGGGTTCAGCAGCTACCAAATCGAGTTCTGCAGCTTGTGCTTGAATGACCGCTGCCAATTCAACACACTCGCTGTTGCCGTGTTCCAGCGAACGCCAACGCTCAAGAGATGACTTCAGTTCGTTCAAACCTTTGTACAAACCAGCTTGCGCAATGGGCGGTGTGAGGTAGCTGATCAAGGTGGCGCCAGAGCGACGCTTGGCGATGGCACCTTCTGAAGGATTGTTGGATGCGTACAAATACACATTGGGCAAATCGTCAATCAAACGATCGGGCCAGCATGTACCGCTCATGCCCGATTGTTTGCCTGGCATGAATTCGAGCGCGCCATGCGTGCCAAAGTGAAGCACCGCATGGGCTTTGAAATCTTCGCGCAAGTAGCGATAGAAAGCCGAGAAGGCGTGTGTGGGTGCCAAGCCTTTTTCAAACAACAAGCGCATGGGGTCGCCTTCATACCCGAATGAAGGCTGCACACTGACCAGCACATTGCCAAATTTCTTGCCCAACACAAAAATGGAGCTGCCGTTGCTGAGCTGACGTCCAGGGGCAGGACCCCATTGGGCTTCAATTTCTTGGAGCCAGCGCTCACGCTTGACGTGATCGTCAGCGGATATCAAAGCATGCACATTGGCATCTGCGCCATGCTGGGCCGCATTGCCATACAACAAGGCATCGCGCAAATCATCCACACTGGCTGGCACATCCACTTGGTAGCCTTGGGCCTTCATGGCCGTGAGGGTGTACCACAAAGATTCAAAAACAGACAAGAATGCTGCGGTGCCGATATTGCCAGCATTGGGTGGGAAGTTGAACAGCACAATGGCCACGTTGCGGTCTTTGCGCTCGCTGCGTTTGAGGGCCACCATCTTGCTCACTCTGGCTGCCAACATCATGGCGCGCTCTGGGCAAGAGTGCATGTCTTGTGCGGTATTGCTTTCACCAAAAGTACAAGCATGGTGACAGCCATTGCATGTCACACCTGCCGCGCCGGGTCGACCGCCAAACACCATGGGGCTAGTAGAGCCATCGAGTTCGGGAATGGCCACCATGATGGTGCTTTCCACGGGCAACAATCCGCGGTCTGAGCCGCCCCACTGATCAATGGTTTGAAATTCAACGGGGTGAGCTGCCACATAGGGCACATCGAGCTTGCCCAGCACCTCTTCTGCGGCTTTGGCATCGTTGTAAGCAGGGCCGCCCACCAGCGAAAAACCGCTGAGAGAGACCACGGCATCTACACAAACTTGGCCGTTATTCATGAAAAATTCATCGATGGCCGGGCGTGAGTCCAAACCAGCTGCAAACGCTGGAATAACGCGCAAGCCTTTGGCTTCAAGCGCTGCAATGACACCATCGTAGTGACCTGCATTGCCCGACAACAAATAAGACCTTAACAACAACACACCCACCGTGCCTTTGACAGGCGCACTGGCTGGCAATGGCAATGCATTGGCATCCTCACTGAACTTTCCGTTCATGCGGGGGTGATAGACACCAACCTCAGGATAGTCAACTGGCGCCTCGACCTTGACCTTGCCCCGCAGCGCTTTGCGAGGACCGTCTGCACCGCGGTCAATGAGGTGGCGCACCATGTTCAACACATTGGCGTCTGAGCCACCTAGCCAGTATTGCAAAGTGATGAAGTAGGCACGCACGTCTTGCGCTGTACCCGGAATGAATCGGAGCAGTTGCGGCAAGCGACGCAGCATTTTCATTTGTGCGGCACCGCCTGTGGCAGGCTTGTCTTTGCCGCCGCCACCTCGCAATTTTTTAAGCAACGCCATGGGGCCACTGGCAGGCTTGCTCATGTCAAACTGGCCAAAGCGTGTGAGTTGCGTCACTTCTGTGGCACTGGCCATGCAAACCATGGCGTCGCAGTTCATGCGGCGTGCGCGCAAATCGTCCAAGATGGGCAAAAAGTGATCTTCTAGGAACAGCATGCCGCACAGCACAATGTCGGCTGAAGCAATATCGGCTTTGCATTTGGCAATAAGGGCATCGTTGCCTGTGTACTCCGAGGCGGCGTGAAGCGTCCAAGTCAGGCCTGGAAAATCACGCTTCAATTGGGCATTGGCTCGATTGAACGAACTCGCAAAGTGCGTGTCCATGGTCACCACCACCATTTTGATGGGGGTGGCGTCACGTATGTTCAGCTTAGGACTGTGAGTAGTAAGCTTTAGATTCATACAGTGTCTCCGTCGTGATCAAAGTCACGCCGCGTTCAATGGCATATTTCTCGGTATTTCGGCGGGCCTTGCCACGCACGAAAAATGGAATTTTTTTGAGTTCTTTTTCTGCACCGGCATCCCAGGCTGCAATCAGGATGCTGGCGGTACTTTGAGAAGCACCCTGATTCAAAGCAGGTGCTTCAATTTGTTCTGGCATGGCCGTTGTAGAAGCCGCTGTTGATGCCGCTGTTGATGCCGTTGTTGCAACAGATGTGACAGCGGATGCTGCTTGAGCAGTTTGCACATGCACACCACCACCCAAATGGGAAGGGGCTGCATCTTCGTGAAATTCTGAGTCGCCGCGGAACATGCCAATGAGGTGCTCTTCCAAGCCCATCATCAATGGGTGAACCCATGTGTCAAACAACACATTGGCACCTTCAAAGCCCATTTGCGGTGAGTAGCGTGCTGGGAAATCTTGCACATGCACGGGAGCCGAAATGACCGCGCAGGGCACGCCCAATCGCTTGGCAATGTGCCGCTCCATTTGGGTGCCCAGCACCAACTCTGGATTCAATTCTGCGATGCGGGCTTCAATTTCCAAGTAGTCATCGCTGATCAAGGCTTCCACGCCATACAGTTTGGCGGCTTCACGCACCTCGCGCGCAAACTCGCGGCTGTAAGTCCCAATGCCCACCACCGTAAAGCCCATCTCTTGTGCCGCCACCCTGGCAGCGGCCACAGCATGCGTAGCATCGCCAAACACAAACACGCGTTTGTTGGTGAGGTACGTAGAGTCGACTGAGCGCGCATACCAAGCCGCACGCGATTCGGCTTTGGCCAATGCAGCTTCTGGATCGAGTCCAGCCAATTGAGCCACTTCGCGGACAAAATCGCGCGTTGCACCGGTACCAATTGGAATTATTTTGGTAAAACCTTGACCAAATTGACGCTGCAACCACTGAGCGCTCAAGTTGGCAATTTCTGGGTAGAGCACCACATTGAACTGGGCATCTGCCAAGCGAGCTAAGTCGGCAGGTGTGGCCGACAAAGGTGCAACCACATTGATCTCAACGCCCATGTCGGTGAGCAGTTTGCGAATTTCTGTGAGGTCATCACGGTGCCTGAAACCCAAAGCGGCGGGCCCTAAGATATTGCAACGCGGTTTGCTGCTTTGGGTCTTTTCAATTTGATCGGCTGGCAAAGCCAAATTGCGAACCAATTGGTAAAAAGTTTCGGAGGCGCCCCAGTTTTCTTTGCGCTGATACGAAGGCAGCTCCAAAGCCACCACGGGCACTGGCAAGTTGAGTGCTTTGCACAAACCACCTGGATCGTCTTGAATCAACTCAGCGGTGCAAGAGGCACCCACCAGCATGGCTTTAGGCGAGAAGCGCTCAAAAGCCTCGCGGGCAGCGGTCTTGAAAAGTTCAGCGGTATCGCCGCCCAAATCACGCGCTTGAAAAGTGGTGTAGGTCACAGGTGGGCGCTTTTGCAAACGCTCAATCATGGTGAACAACAAATCGGCGTAGGTATCGCCCTGCGGCGCATGCAACACGTAGTGCACATCTTCCATGGCGGTGGCGATGCGCATCGCACCCACATGGGGAGGTCCTTCGTAAGTCCAGAGCGTGAGTTGCATGGTTCTGGTCTCCTTTAAGCGGCTAGGCGCATGCGGCGCACCAAAGGTCGAGTGAAGAGTTCGGCCAAATCACCTGCTTGATCAAAACCTTGAATGGGCGTGAACACCAACTCAATGGCCCACTTGGTGGTCATGCCTTCAGACTCCAATGGATTGGCCAAGCCCAAGCCACACACCACCATGTCGGGGTGCAAAGCGCGGCAACGGTCAAGTTGTTTTTCGACATGCTGGCCTTCAGACAAGAACGTGCCTTCAGGCAACATGGCCAACTCCATCGCCATGTGTTGACGGTGCAAATAGGGGGTACCTACTTCTAACAATTTCATGCCCAATTCACGCGATAAAAACCGCGCCAAAGGAATTTCAAGTTGCGAGTCGGGGAAGAAGAAAATGCTTTTGCCTTCCAAGTGCAACTTGGCACGCGACAAGGAGGCGGTAGCCCTGGCTGTCGGTGCGGCCACTGCGGCTTCAAAGCGAT
>Ga0315909_10007419_pt1 | contig 12250 bp, 19 predicted proteins | sample LakEriMetagenome_11_FD_203527 | JGI IMG/M metagenome (GOLD analysis project Ga0315909, IMG submission 203527) | Freshwater fungal communities from buoy surface, Lake Erie, Ohio, United States - Buoy 2 MA125 | ecosystem: Environmental > Aquatic > Freshwater > Lake | place: USA: Lake Erie, Ohio...
CGGTAGAAATGTTGGAGGATGAGAACCCTAAAGCAGCATCCGAATTCTACAAAAGGTTATCGATGACCGAATAATTCAAATTTTATGAACAACATAGATAGACAATATAAGGAACTTCTCGACTACATTCTTCATTTTGGTGTAGATAAAAAAGACCGAACAGGTACTGGAACCAAATCGATATTCGGTTGGCAGATAAGACACAATATGAAGGAGGGGTTTCCTCTTCTAACTACAAAAAAGATGGCGTGGAAAACTATGGTAACAGAATTACTATGGTTTTTGAGAGGTGAAACCAACATAAAATTCTTATTAGATTATGATTGTCATATTTGGGATGGTGACGCTTATAAACGATATTGGAATGCTCACCCCGACGCTGAAAAGTCATTCCAATATGAAGGTCATAATATGGAAGTGAGGAGAATGACTAAGGATGAGTTTGTTAATATGATTAAAACCGATGATGAGTTTGCTAAAAAGTGGGGTGAGTTAGGACCAATCTATGGTAAACAATGGAGAGATTGGGGTGGTCGAGACGAAGTAAAATTAACAAATGAGAGAGATGAAAATGGTTATCTGATGTTTGAAAAAAACCACATTGAAGGTGTTGACCAGATACAAAATTTGATAGATGAACTTAAAACAAATCCTGATTCTAGAAGATTGATGGTTAACGCGTGGAATGTAGGTGAGTTAGATAAGATGGTACTTCCACCTTGTCATTATGGTTTTCAGGTTTATACAAGAGAGTTGAGTTCTGAAGAAAGACACTCGATTGTATCTCGTGTAACAGATACAATCACACCAACAGAACTTGGAGGAAAAGAGTGGATTATTATAGACGGTATACCCCACAAAATACCGACAAGAGCAATCTCTTTGATGTGGAATCAGAGAAGTGTCGATACGTTTTTAGGATTACCATTCAACATTGCTTCATACGGTTTATTGCTCGAAATTATAGCAAAGGAAGTGAATATGGTTCCTGATGAATTGATTGGCAACTTAGGTGACGTACATCTTTATTCAAACCATATCGAACAAGCTAAAGAACAGATTACAAGAACACCGTATGAACTACCAACAGTTAAGATAACTGAAAGAAATTGGTATATGCATGATGCGGTTAAAGAACATTTGGGTGAAAAAACATACAATGAAAAAATATTGAGTTATAGACCTGATTGTTTTGAATTAATCAACTATCAATCACATCCGAAAATTAAAGCACCTCTAAGTAACTAAAAGAAGGTTATATAATACGATAGTAATCTTGAGGCTAACTTTTGTGCCAAACGATTTATGGCATGCTCATCATTTATATTTATCTTATTTTTTGCTGCAAATTTTACCAAGCTAAATATAAATTTATCTCTAGTTTCATCTTGTATGGCCATTAATTTTTGAAACTCTTCGTCATCTTCTCTCCCCTCTCCGTGATATCTATCCAAATGTTCAGAGTCCATGTAAACGAAATTAGAAGAACCTAACATATTTGTAATTCCACTGTCTCTCAATTGTGTGAAATATTTTTTGAAAAATGGTAAGTCGAAAGTTTTTCTCATATCCCTATTCTCGTCCATCCATTTGGCATATGGGTCAAAATCACCAGAAATCTGACTAGATTCATCGATATTTTTCTTCACAACTTTGAAAACATCATATTTTGTGAGTAAAGATAAACTGCTCCCATCTTCCCATCTAACATTCACGATTGTGTTGTCGTCTTCAAATGGGTCTCTTTGAACATTTTTGATAGTCCCTCTTGTACCGGGTGGAATTGATATCTCATCATGCATGTGATAGAGTATAATCTCATCCCCTTCTTTTATATCTGAATTCAACATATTGATAAATATAATATACTAATGTATTTATTGTATATGGATTTTTTAATTACAGAAGGACAATTGAAATTTTTATTGGAAAGTGAGAAAAACTCTAAGTTAACTTCAGACATGAAAGAACTTCATTCTTTCACTGTTAACTTGGTTAACAAAGTTAGAAAAAAGTTTGAATTGAATTTCAAATTTTTGGTTACTTGGGGTACCGCAATAGGTGGACTGGTTGTTCCTTTGGATGATTATATCAGACAAGGTGAATTGAGTCTTTCAGACGATTCGATTGCTTTAGTTTTAGTTGGTGTTGCTTGTACATATTTTTATCAAAATAAAAAAGAGTTAAAGAAAATCTTAGATAAAATTGAAGAGCACGGTCTAACAGAATTATTCGAAAAAGCTCTGTCAGAGGCGGAGGTACTCAGAAAAGAATTTACAGTTTTTTTAAGTGGACTGAACTTGACGTTAGGAGCAACTGTGGAAATGATACATTACGCTTTCATTATCCCAATTATAAATGATTTGATAAGACTTTCCCATGGTGATGCTGGTGCATGGGAAACATCAGAAATAATTGTAGAGAGATTGTTAGCATCAGGTGTTGTATTAATCTCAGGTCAAGTTTTAATTGATGTAATTAATAAAATAGTAAAACGTTTGAGACGTTTTTAGTGTTAAGAGAAATCGACCTCAAAACCAGCCGAAATCAGGAAATATTCATCATCGAACCATTCCATTTTGACAATATAAGGTGAGTAAAATATTGTAGAATCGTCCTTTGAACCTATTTTGATATTACAGTTTTCGTCCATTAAATATTCGTGTGACAAATCAGACAAAGTTCTGTTCAATCCTTCAATTTTGGGTAGAATTTCATCAAAAAAATAAAATGACCATATGTGCATTTCCATCTCAACTCTATATCCTAATATTTTTTTGGAAGATTCATTTGCACCTAGATAATCCACACTTATACCTTTGAGTTTGTATTCGCTGGGTAAATTCAAAGAAATTAGATATTTTAATTTTTCAGAACCTATTTCAAACTTCTCTTTGATATCCACACTAACTTAATTTTATTGGTAAGTTTATTTCTTTTGCATAATTCACAAGAATATCAACAACAATACGTTTCCTTTCAGGTCCTATAAAGTTAATTTGACCATTCCTTTCTAATTTATCCAAATGGTTTTTTACGACAACATCGAAAGGTTTTTTTTCTTTTTTTGATTGTAAGAAATATCCTCTTATTTGCGGTTCAATTTCTACTCTTTTCAACAATGTTTTCAAACTATCTTTCTTATATCTGTGTGTTTTTTCATAAGTGACATTTTCATACTCACTTATAGATTGAATTAAATGTTCATATTCATGCCTTACAGTATAAATCAAATTATTTTTTATTTCGTCTATTTGTTCCTTTAACTTTTTCGGATTATAATAAATTGCAATAGTGATATTATCTTCATCAATTGTCATTGGCGCATCCGCATCTATTTTATAGTCTTCGGCATCATGTTTGAACATATAAAGCTCTATAAAAAACGGAAAAGATTCTCCTGAAATAAAAGGGGTTTGATAATATTCACCTTCATCAGGTAAATCCATTTGACCTTCATCCATTTCAGAGTTTGTGAATTTTTTTAGTGTAATTAAAATGTCTTTGACAATGTAACTAACTAAAGTGTCGTGTTTAGATTCTAAAATGACGTTTTCCGATAATGGTCTCATATTTTCAATTTTAACACAAATAACATTTCTGAACTCCCCGAAGGCCTCTAAATAAGTTTTTAGAATTTGATTACATTCCAATCTTAGATAATATAACTCTGTAGAGAATGTTGGAATGTCTACTTCGTCTTTTCCTAACATTAAGTGAACGAGTGTATTCAAATTTGTTTCTGACGGTAATATGGTTATTTTATAGGTCAAATGTTCAACTTCATCCCCAACCATAATGTATTTTTTTATACCTAAAATTTCCAGTTTCACTTCAGCATTAGAACCTGGTAGGAAAGCACCAAAAGGATTCGGGACCGAAAAAACTTCTTTTTTTAGGAATTTATTATAATATTCAAAATTTTCCACTATCAATAAATACCACGAAGTGGAATTGATATGCCAACCGCACCCCTAACACCATCCATATAATTCATTCCGACACTAAAATCAAAACCTTTATCATTATTCAATAGGATTCTTAATGGATAAACTTTAACCCACACATCGGGTTTGAAACCAAGATAATTATATTTGGATGCGATATACGTTCCTAACATAACAGAAACTTTATTATTAGGGTCAACGTAGTTCAGACCAATTCTATTTATAATCGAAAATGGTGTTGTGTAAATAAATGGTGCGGGAAATGTAGTTGTATAGTAACCACCGATATACCAACCAACTATTGAATAATCGGGTCTTTGTGATACAACTAATGATTTTTGGTCGGGTACCCATAAAATGTCAGTTACCTGTGACTTAGCAACTGAACACAAAAATAATAAAAAAAATGTAATTGTTGTTTTCATGAAACAAAGTTACTATCTTTGTTTGAAATTAACAACTTATGTTTTGGATTTTTTATTTTATCTCCGTTGTATATTGTATATGGAGAATGGTTAGAAGTTATGTGAAAAGACACGGTAACGATGTTATCGGTACAACTCCTGGTCTCGAAACTTTAGCAATTATTGTGATGGCTCCAGTACTTATGATTGTGGACGTAACCTTAACGTGGATTCGTTTATATTCTCAAGCAGAGAAATCAAGAAGAAATAATAGTTCTTTGTAGAATATTAGGAAAGATGGCAGAGCGGTCGAATGCGTCGGTCTTGAAAACCGAATTACTCGAAAGGGTAACTGGGGTTCGAATCCCTATCTTTCCGCTTGGAGAAGTAACCGCAAGTCATTCGGTAGAAGGTATTTTTACACATAATGACCTCTGTCTAAAATGTAAATCCTGCTTCTCTTTTATTGTAAGGTGGTGAAACTGGCAGACATACCCTTCAGTCACGGGGGCGCTGAAAAAAGAAAGTAGGTAATGAATATAGATTGACAACAAGCTGTCACAGATTTGTTCATTACTAAATCTCAGTATGGAGGTTCAAATCCTCCCCTTACAGCACTTTGACTTTCAAATCAAAATTTTATACCCTTGTAAAAAAAAAAGTATGTCGAGAATAGAAACTCTAAAATCACAATTCCCCCAACTTGATATTTCTTTGTTGGATATCCTTTCAAGTTTGGACAACACAAAGTCACACAAATATCTACAAATGTTGTGTAAGATTTTTGCTAAATCATATACATTCGATAAAAAATATTTTTCAGATTATGAGCAATATAAGAGAGAAATTCATAGCACGTTGAATTGTTATGAAGTTCGTGTTGATGAAAACGAAAGCGTAAATTTTATTGTTCACAGGTTTTTGGAAAATTTTTTCAATAGGTCTGATGTTCAAATTTTCAATAGATTTCGTGAATATAATGAACGTGGGTTGATAGATAAAAATGATATAACAAAATATTCTGAGTTCTCAGATATAAGAGGAGCGGTTTCTCTATGTGAAATGAAAGTTTTGGAAAAGGAGTTGGAATCTCAAGTACATAAGGAGTACGAAGATGATACTTGGGTAATACTCAGACCATTGAGTTTCCAAGCTTCTGCAAAATATGGTTCATCCACTAAATGGTGTACCACTTATGGTCATGATAAACAATACTTTTTCAAGTATTTTCATAACGGCACCTTGGTTTATTTTATAAACAAGAAAACAGGATATAAGGCTGCGATGCATGGCCTTGTATATGAAAACCATGAAAAAATTCAAGAAATAAGTTTTTGGAACGCTGAAGATACGAGATGTGATTTTTTTGATATAGAATTAGACGATTATCTATTTTCAATAATCAAAAGAATTGTTTCTGACAACAAGACAAATTCGGATTTTTTGACTCAAATTAAACTTTTGGAAGTTGCAAAAGAATGCGATAGTGTTTTCAGACTCATGGATGAAAAAATTAGAAATGTCGAAGTAGAGCCCACACTTTTGGAAGAAATTCGTGAACGGATTAATACCGTACCAGCACCTCCACTTGGGAATCTTAATGCTATTATAGATAGACAGGAAGTAACTGTATCACCCAATATGAGAGCATAACATAAACCCCACCTAAGAGTGGGGTTTATAATTATACTTCAGTATATTTATACAAGTATGGAAAGATTAGACGAATTGTTCGACAAATATAATGTGTCTGAAAAAAATAATTCAACAGGAAACTATAAAAAACTTAAAAAAACCATCTTAGAGTTAGATAAGTTAGATAAAGTTTTATTGTTGGCCTGTTCAAACAGATATAATTGGGACCCTAACAAAGTGGATATCCCTAAGTCAACAATCCTCGCAATGATTATCCAAGAATACTTGGGTAATAAGGCCGTTCTTATTGATGTTCCTGAATTGAAAATATACCCATGTGAAGGTAATGTATCGAGAGCCGAAGGTAATAGTTGTGGACTCAAAAAAGCGTTATTAAAAAGTGACACCAAAAATCCCTCAGGCTATCATAGATGTTGGGCGTCTTTGAATGAGAAAGACGATGAACTTTGGAAGATAACTAAGGAATTATTTGATTCTAATGCTGTTTTATTTTTCAGTTCAGTAAGGTGGGGTCAAGCAAATATGTTCTACCAAAAATTGATAGAGAGATTGACTTGGATAGAAAACAGACACGCAACTTTGGGTGAATCTAATATTGTTGAAAACATACAATCTGGTTTTATTTGTATAGGACAAAACTGGAAAGGAATGGATGTTGTTGATACCCAAAAAAGGGTACATTCTTTTTATGGATTCAAACCTAATGATGATTTCTATTGGAATTGGCAATATACAACCAAGATTACTGACGAAACTCAAGATTCTTACGAAAAATCTTTTTCCTCTTTTGCCGAGAAATTCAAGGTTAACGACTTACTTTAGAATTTGAACAAACCATCCAAAGAATTTTTCCTTTGGACTGTTTCCTGTGGACTTTCTTTCCAAAAAACTGATGTCAAATCGCCTTCCCTTTTATTCTTATCTATTTCCTCTTGTGGTCTTTCTTTCGTAAAATAATACATTGCATAAGACATTCTACATACGGATGGAGGTGTGTTTAGCGGTTTGGGATGACCATGTAGTGAGTCCAAGGTAGTATTGAATATTACAGCTCTATTAAATATTGGTTCGATATCCGCAACTAAATTTTTCATATCAGGTGTCCAAAGCTCCAAATTACCGTTATACTCCTTTTTCCAATCTTTGTTCAAATATAGAAGTAGGTTAATTCTCCTGTGTAAATTTGTTTCTCTGTGATAAGAGTAATCGGCATGAACTGCTAGTTGTCCGCCATTTAATATTTTGTGAACTGAACTACCGAAACCACCGATATCAACCAATAAATCTTGTATTCCTGTCAATTCTTCCAAAAATCTAAGTGTTGGTTCGGAGTTCAAAACATCGATGTTGTATGAAGTTATAGGTGCTTCTTTTTTCAAGTCCTGAATATTTTCTTTACACCAAGGGGTAAAATATTTGTTAACCTCAAAAATGTCTTGCGAAGTATCACTACCCCAATTTTGGTAATTATTCAACTCTTGGATTGATTTCTCTAAAAGTGATTCATCGAAGAAGTTATCTATAATAATATATGGGTACGGAAACGCCGATTGATATTGTTTACCTAATTTTTTTGCTAAATCTATATTAAACATAGAATAAAAATATTCGAATTTGGACTATAAGTCAACTTCTTCTATTTCTACTATCAAGTCCTCGTTTCCCTTTATTACTCTATGCCAAACGAACTTTGGTATATGTAATTTTTGTTTTTTTTGTAATTTGTTCGGCAAATTGTCGTCAATCTGAAACGACCATCCGCCAGATTCGATAACAGTCACAATTCTATCTTTCTCATCCTGATGCCATTTCAACTCATGGTCATCCACTGATGGCGAAAATTTTCTTATCAATTTTCCCTCTTGTTTGGTCTGAATGAACGGTAAAGTTTCTATCATAATTACCATCTATTTGATGAAGACAAACCAAGTTGTTTTGCATATCTACCAACATTACAACTCCAATATCCTGCGGTTGTTCTGTCTTTCTTTTGGTCACATTTGTGACGAGCCCTGAATGATTTTGCTCTTTTTTTGTTAGCATTTTTAACTTTCAATCCTGGGTCACCAAAGGTAACTTTTTTAACATTACCTCCTGGTGTTTTAACATAAACTGCGAATTTCTTTGGTCCACCTGGTGTTCTGAAGGGCTTGCCCAACTTTACATTTTTACCTCTATGTTTAGCCTCTTGTAACACATCTCTTTCAGTCCAAGTTTCTTCCAAATATGGTGTATCCAAATAAATTATTTCACCATCAATCTCAACTGTTTTACCTGTATCCGATTCAACCATTAATTTGTCTTCTTCATTCAAATCAATTAACCCTTTTTCATATAAATTTCTAACTTCGTTAACTAGTTCAAAATATTTTTCACTATAATACCTAAAAACGTTATTAGTTAAAGATAATTTGTTGTCGATATGATACCTTAAAGCTTCAGATATTTCAACATCTTCTTTCAAAACCAAAGTTGGTTCTTTGTAGTTTTCTAATGATTCTAAAATCAAACTTCTGATGTCTGTCATAATTTGTCTTTTTGAATAAATAGTTTTATTTTTCAGTTTATGAACTTCAAAATTTTTATTGCAGTAATTCTAATTTTAGTTAGGACATTCCTTTTTATAAAGGTTGTTAGTTGGGTTATTATAAATTTTATATCACAACAACAACATCCCTTGACTGAAATTCAAAATGATTTGATATTGATTTTACTTGATATGTGGTTATTAAATCAACCCACGTCGATTGTTATTAATCAAATTAAGGAAGATTAAGGTTTTAGTACTGTCAATACTTCAGGATATTCAATATCCAAAACTTCATTATTCTTATCTTTGTAGGGTATATTTTTCAACACGTATCTTATTGCATTAAGACCTGATACTCTTTTATCTTCCGCATCGATAATAACCCAAGGATGGTTGACCGTTGAGGTCTTATCGAAAAGTTTTTCTTTGAATTCTGTAAACCTATCCCACAAGTCTTGCATTCTCGAATCGTTTGGTGAGTATTTCCAATATTTGAGAGGGGATTGTTTCCTAAGTTCGAATCTCCTTGCTTGTGTTGGTTTATCTATTGAGAACCATAATTTGAAAAGATAATCTCCTTCTTTCACTAAATCATTTTCAAAGTTTTCAACATTTTCCATGAAGTCTTCATATTCTTCAGGGCTTCCATACCCCATAACAGGTTCAACCAATCCTCTATTGTACCAACTCCTATCAAAAAGATTAATCATACCTGGTCGTATCTGTTTTTTATATCTGTCCCACCAATTCTTTCTTTCCTCAGGAGTTGGCACACCTAATGCGATGACATTGTAATATCTTGGATTCAAATTTTCCACAAATTTTTTGATTGTTGACCCTTTACCTGCAGAATCCCTTCCTTCGAACACTATTATTACAGTTTTACCTGTTTTCTTCAACCACTCTTGCATTTTCAATAATTCTACCTGTAAGTAATATAATTCTTTTCTATAAACTTTTTTTGGTAATATTGATGGTTCCTCAAATTCAAATTCATAATCCTCACTTTCTGGCTCAACACCGTAACCTTTTTTATCTCTATATTTCAGAGAGTTGATTACCTTACCAAAATACTCTTTCACATTTTTTTTCTTGTCCCCTTTTTTCAAAAGTATTTTTCTTAGTCCCCTTTCCAACATTCCAAAGTCGATGATTTGTTCTTTAGCTAAGTTTGAAATGTCTATTAGCATTTTTTCAATAGATTCAGAATAAATTTTCAGAAATTCTAACGCTTGTACAATTTTTTTCAAATTTACATTCATTTTGGGTCCTTCATCAGGTAAACCCATAATTTTCTTTATTCTATCTGCCTCACTCAATAAACCCATAGATATTTTTTATATCAATAAATACTCATGTAGTGACATAATTGAATATTTATATAATACCAAGATACTACCTAAGTAGTTTGTACTACTATAAGGACAATCTCGGTATAATTTTGAAAAAAAATTAAATCGAAATGGCCACATCAAAAAAAGCTGTAGAAGCTGTGTCAGGGGCAATTAAACCCCCAATTTCATTCAAAGAATTCAGTAAAGACCCTGTAAAAGGGTTGATGTTCATTTGCATAATTGCTGTTGGATACTTGTATGTTGATATTAAAATGTCAAACACATCAATAGTTGGTAAACAGGATGCAAGGATAGAAAACTTAGAAACTAAAGTTGATACTTTACAACAACAAGTTGTGAACTTAGTTAGTGAGGCCGCAGCAAAAAATGCGAAGCTAGAAATATTAGGAACATTAAATAAATTACCTCAATAGTTTGTAATGAAAAAGAGTTTAATTTTTATAAGTATTTCATTTTTAATCTATTCTTGTTCAAACACAATTGGTCAACAACCAAGTGAAGAGATGAAGAAAGACCAAGAGTTTGAGAATTTAATGAAAAAGGTGAAAGAAACTAGAATAAATAATCAAAAAATTATTGGTGATGTTGATAAAAAAACAACACAAGTTGTCGAGAAAACAGCACAAACAATTACTAATCTAAAAGAGGAAAATAAACAGTTGAAAAAAGAATTAAATAATACAAATGAAAAATATAATTCTATCGATGATACTATCAGTAATATCAACTTCACTCTACGCCCAGTATCCGGTGGTGAAGAAAATAGGTAACGATACAGTTGTTGTCATGACTTTGAAACAAGGTAAGGAGGTCAACAATAAGTTCGAACTGATGCAAGATAGTATTTTGTACTATAAAAAAAGTGTAGATTCTTTGAATTTGAATTTAGAAGAACATCGAATATACAGTGGTAAAAGATTACAAAAAATGTATGAATCATACTGGTCAGAATATGAGAAAAGTAAATTCTACAAAAAGGAATCTGATAGTTTCAGACATATGTATATGGCAAACAAACTTATCTATTTGGAAAACGAGAAAAATCTCAAGAGAGATGTCAGACACGCAACAATATATGCAACAGTATTAACATTCATGGTTATGTTGTTCTCAGCTTTATAAACAAAAAAAAAATAAAAAAAAATGAAAGAATTATTGAACAAAATTATGCCTTTGTTAGAAAAATTGAAAGGTAAAAAAACTTCAGTGGTAATTGTTACAATCGCAATCGTTTTAGTTGGTTATCTTGGTGTTCATTATGGTATGATATCTGAGGATGCTTTGAATATCGACTTAATTATCAACTCTGTTGGTAGTTTATTCGATAAGTCGGCAGTTGATACAGTGTCAACACAAATAACTGACACCACAATTGTTTTACAAGATACTTTGAAGTAATCTTGTAAACTTAAAAAAATAAAATATTTATAGGGTAAATAAACTCTATAAATATTTTTTTTATGCTATTGAAATTAGGTTCTAAAGGTGATGATGTAAAAAAACTTCAAGAAAAATTAGGTCTTCCATCTGATGGTGATTTTGGAAAAAAGACAGAAGATGCTGTAAAGTCATTCCAAACTAAAAACGGTCTTACCTCTGATGGGATTGTTGGTGAGAACACTTGGAAAAAAATAATTGGTGAGGTCGTTACCCCTCAAGTCGCCCCTCAAGTCGCCCCTCAAGTCGCCCCTCAAGTCGGTGGATTAAAATTAGACAAACTTAAGGGTCATATACCTGATGCTGTAATTGCACAGATTCCCGATACCGCCGCTAAATTCAAAATTGACACTCCTGTTAAATTAGCACATTTTTTAGCACAATGTGGTCATGAATCTGCGGGTTTCAAAGTTGTTAATGAAAACTTGAACTACTCTGTTGATGGTCTGAAGAAAATATTTCCAAAATATTTTCCAGGTAACCTTTCGGAATCTTATGCAAGAAATCCCGAAAAGATTGCGTCTAAGGTTTATGGTGGACGTATGGGTAATGGCCCAGAAGAAACGAAAGAAGGATTCAAGTTCCGTGGTCGTGGGTATATCCAATTGACCGGTAAGGATAACTACACCGCATTTGGTAAAGCAATTAACGAAGATATTGTGTCTAATCCCGATTTGGTTTCGACTAAATACCCACTTCTATCAGCGGCTTGGTTTTTCAGTAAGAATTGTCTTGCAAAGTGTGTAGACGCTTCGGAAGCAACAGTAACTTCAGTAACTAAATGTGTAAATGGCGGTACTATAGGATTACCTGATAGAATCAAACATTTTAACGAATATTATAATTTATTGAAGTAAATTTGTTCTATGGATACAAGACTGAATTATGAAAGTGAGTTTTTGAAGGGTGTAAATATATTTG
>Ga0315909_10007420_pt1 | contig 12249 bp, 22 predicted proteins | sample LakEriMetagenome_11_FD_203527 | JGI IMG/M metagenome (GOLD analysis project Ga0315909, IMG submission 203527) | Freshwater fungal communities from buoy surface, Lake Erie, Ohio, United States - Buoy 2 MA125 | ecosystem: Environmental > Aquatic > Freshwater > Lake | place: USA: Lake Erie, Ohio...
TTTAGTTGGCGTTTAATTTTGCGTTTTTGGCGTTGGTTTAAAAATCGCCCTGGTGCTTGCCTGTACCTGTAACCTAGATATTTATACATGGGTGCAGGCAACTTACTTGTTTGTGTATGGCCAATACTATATAAATAATTGGCTATTTTACCTAATATGCTCATGGTTGTATTTTACTTTAAATTGTTGTTTTAAAAAATAGTAGGTAGCTACAAAAAATGTAGCTTTTGGCAATGGTTTATGATATTTTATTACAAAACCATAATTAGGTTTTGCAATAGTAAAAGTAGTATTATTAGTAAGTGTTGCCATAACATACAAATTTGTTTTTATGCAATTAAAATTTTTTGTTTAGTAGGCTTTTGCCAATCTACATTTTCTTCAGTAGTATTTAGCATTTCGCAAATTGCTTTTCTTTCTACAGGGCTGCAAGTCCATGGCCTATTAATTCTATCATATAAAGTTGCAACGCTTGAAAAGCCTAACAATTGCATGGTTTCGCTCCTTTTGTTTTGAGCATAATCTGTTAATTCCTTGTTAAGTTGAGCTAATGTTTTTTTTGTGGCACTCATTTAGTTTAAATTTTTTGTATTAATTGTTCAATATTTATATATATTGTTTGAAATCTGAAACAAAATTACAAATTAATTTATAACTACCAAATAATTTTATAACTTTTTTACATTTTTTTTTATGAATGAAATTTTACACGAGGGTAAAAGATTAAAATTTTTAATTAAAACTAGTCCGAAAAAAAGCAAAGAGATTGCCAATAGTATGAATTATAAAAGACTACAAGGTTTAGCTTATTATTATAGACAACCTTTTATAAAAAAAGATACGTTATATAAATTTTTAGAAACATTAGAAATAAGCGAAAATGAATTTTACAATAAAACTACTGATTATGAAACTACACAAACTAATACTATAATAGCTGAAGATGCAGCAACTTATGTAAGTAATAAAAGTTACCATCAAGGAAAAAATTTAAAACGTTTATTGGAGCATCGTTTTATAAATATTAGTGCCATGTGCGATGCTTTACAATTAAATAGGGCCAATTTTTATAGCTACTTTAAAGAGCCAACACTACCACAATGGCTAATACTACAAGTGTGTACAATACTAGAAATACCAGCAAGTAAAATAACTGGAGAAAACATTACCGAAAAAAAGTTTGATAAGCTAGTATATGATCAACTAAACCAAATACAAAAACAACTAAGTGTACTTATATCAAAAGTTTAAATAATGTTTTTAAAAGTTTTAATTGTAATATGTAAAAAACTTAATAGAATGTAGGCTACATAAGCGTTTTAGGCTGCATTGGTTTTTACATAGTATTAATTATAAGATAAATATAAATAAATAATAATACATAATACAATGAAAAGCTATAAGTTAAAGTTTGGTATTGATGCACAAAATTCTATGGAAATTTTTTTGGGTAATGGGTCTAGGTTAAAGTTTAGTAGCAAGCGTGAGATGCAAGCTTACATTGCTGAAACTAATGTTTTTTTAACTAAGTGCATGGTTATTGGCAATGATATGTTGGTAGATGCTTTTACACAAAGTAGGGTGCTTTGGCTTATTTGCACTAATTATACTAGTGGTGAAAAAAGTTTTAACAATAAAGAAGTAGCCAACATTAAAAGCTTTTTAGATAGTGCCGAAAACTGTTTGGATAAAATTACTTTTTTGTACGACCAACCAGTATATAGTTTTATTGATTTGCGTAAAAGTTTTGCTTTTTTAGCTGAAGCTTTACAAATTTTAATTAATGGTTTTAAAAAAAGAAACCACACAGCTAATTACCATAGCTGCATGGTTTTGCATGATAGAGCCACTTTAATTGTTGAAAAACTAAATAATTATGGTTATGATATGTTATATTGTATTAATAAAAAAGATTAATTATCTACAGGTACAATTACTTGCACATCGCTGTTGTTGTAATAACTTAGGCGTGGTGTGCCGTCTTGACGATTGAATATTGTTTTGTAAAATGTTTGGTATATAGTAGTTGCAGTACTTAAATTTTGGTTTAAGGTTACATTACTGCCTATACTTATGTTTTGTAATGTTTGGGTTAAATATCCTGTTGTAAAAGAAAACGTTACACGATTTTGTGTAATTAACTCACTAAGTCCAGTATTAACTGCCAAAATTGTGCTTATTATTCTGCAATTAGTACCCCATGTAGTGTTGGCTATATAGCAATCAACACCCCATGTAGTATTCTGTATATGGCAATAATCACCCCATGTAGTACTCTCTATATAGCAATTATCACCCCATGTAGTACTCTCTATATAGCAATAATCACCCCATGTAGTGTTGTTTATAACGCAACCAACACTAAATGTAGTGATGTTTATAAAGCAACCATCGCCCCATATAGTGTTGTCTATATAGCAGCTATAACCCCATGTACTCGCTATATAGCAATTATCGCTCCATGTAGTGTTGTTTATAAAGCAACCATCGCCCCATGTAGTGTTGTTTATACTGCAATTAGTCCCCCATGTAGTGTTGTTTATACTGCAAGAATTATTAACTATAAAACTTTCTACTCTACAAAAACTAGAAAAATAGTTATTATTAAATGCAGATAACTTTGAATTAACTAAGTTAAAAAAACCGTCAATAATAGTATTTTTAGAGTAGTTGCCGTTCCCCCACCTATACACTTTTATAGGGCTATATCCATAATTATTAATTCCAAATAGCACCCCATCAAGCACATTACCAAACTTATCTGCTCTGTATGTAATTAAATCGTCTGCATAGCTGTATTTTATTTCATCCCACCAAACATTATAAGTAATGGGGTTAAATGGTATTTGCTGCCAATTGGTTGCATCTAGTGTAAAATCATCCACACTAGTGCCTGTATTGCCTGTAAGGTTTTGCCATACATAACCGCCCCAAACTACTACATCATCTAACGCATAAGTCCCTGTACTTTCCCAAATGTACATGGTGTTGTAATCAGGCGTATAAAAAAATCCATACCCTGCACTTCCTATTGTGTTGGTGCTTGTGGCTTGTAGCAAAACAGTTGTGCCACCATATAAGTTTACATCAACGCCTGTAATAAAATAATATGCTCCTGGTGTAAGTGTGCTATTGGTAATGGCTGTATCTAGTTGGGCTTTTGTAAGTGTTTGTGTACCTCCACCTCCACCAGTACCAGCAATTATTTTGCCGTTTGCATCTGTACCTAAACTGCTAAGGTTGGGTTGTAATGGTAAATATACATCTGCTGCTATTGCCATTGTATCACCTGCACCATTGCCAAACTCTAATGCATTTAGGTTGTTTATATTATCCCAAATAAGCCTAAAAGCTGTGTTGTTTAAAGGGTTTTGAAAAAAGAAACCACCGTCACGTGTAAAACCTATTTTGTTCCATAAGTTAATGGCATCTTCTATTGTAGTAGTGCCTTTTACTAAATGTATAAATCTTACTGCACCTCTTATTATATCTACATCTACATCATCCAACGTACCTAACTTATTACTATCTGTACCAATTGTATTGCCACCCAAAACCCACGCATTGGCACTTTCGGTTACTGCTTTTTTTGGGTTGGCATCTCCGCCTGTTATTATTCCACTACTCATTAGTTAAAATTTTTATTGGTTTAACATTTACAGTTTGGGTTGGTGTTTATACGTATTACAGCACCAAGCTTATTACCCACTCCTCCCAATTCGTTACTAAATGCTACATTGTACACTGTATTATCTACAAAGCCTGTATTTTGATTAAATGATATGTTTTGCCCTGGTAATAATTTAAACACATCGTTTATAACCATTACCCACCCTGTAGGGTTGCCATTTACATCGAACGATATGGTACTGCTATTGCCAAATAATATGCTGGTGCAATTGCTTTCTACTTTTTGTGTTGGTTTGCCTATACTTTCAAAAGACGTTGTACTTTTAAATAATTCCATTGTTTTACTTTTTATTAGTTAAAAAAAAAATCCTGCAACTAGCAGTAATAGTGATGCAGTGCCTGCAAACACAAATTTGTAGTTGTTGTTTATAAATCTATTGATCCTGTTAAATATGCCATCTGCAAACACTTGGCTTAATCTTCCTGTATCTAAAAGCATTTGCACGTATTGTTTACGTGCTTGTGCAATTTTGTTGTAACTATCTTGTGGCTTACTATTCATAAGTGTAATGCTTTGGCTAGTGAGCTTGTTTGGTATTCTACTATTAAACCAATCTGTATTATTATTAAAGCCTAAAGGAGATAAAGCAATGTTTATTACTCTTGCCCAATTGCCATGCTGTGTACTCATATCAAACGCTAACGATGCTACAGCTTGTGAGGTTAATTTTTCTAAATCTTTACTCAACCATTTTTCGGTATAGTAAAACTGTCTTACTAAGTGGTGCAATACCTCATTGTTTATTATCTCGCCACTTTTTATAGTTCTAGTTCTTTTTATACCATCTATAATAGGCCATCCTTGCCAACTTTGTGTAAAGTTGCGTGCAATACCTCGGTAGGTTTCGCCACCTTTGTCTACTGGGTGGTTGGTGTAACCCCCTTCGTTTTGTAATACTATTCGTAAAGCTTCGTTAAAATAACTCATTGTTTAAATTTTTATTATGCTAGCAACCATTGCCAAACATTGTTAGGTATTAATGCTATTGGAAAACTTGCTACACGTTTCATCAATCCATTGTAGCTTTTAATAAATTTTTCAGTCCAGTTTTTATTTAAAGCTGCTGGGTTTTTATAATAAGCAATTCTTTGTTGGCGAAACATATTGTAAAACCTTTCTGGCATTTGGTTTATAACGCCTATTACCCCATTGCTTATAGTACTATTGCTAGTAACCACATTAGGCTGCAATTGTGTAGCTACAGCATTGGCAATTGGTATGGCTCTAAAAGGTTTGTGCCAAATAAAATCGGCTAAAAAATTAGCTACTGATTGATTAGCTATTAAATTAAAGTTTGGTATGTATTTTAATAAATTAGCAATATACCAACTGTTTACTTGATTGTTAAGGGCTGTATTATTTACAATCATTTCGCTACTACGTTGGCAATTGTTGGGTATTACTCCCCTCCTTTTAAAATCATCTACTAAACGCCACCCTTGCCATGGTTGGCTATACAGTCTATCAATACCTCGGTAAGTTTCGCCACTGCCAGGAAAAGGGCAGTTATAACCGCCCTCATGTTTTAATATTACTTGTATGCTATCGTTTAAAGATGCCATGTTATTAATCTTGTAACGCTTGTTTTAATCCTGCTAAAAAGTTTTGTACTTGAAAAGCATTGTTATTGCTATCGTCTGCATTTTTGTAAGGGTTTAAATCTCCCCCACCGCCACCACTACCACCACCTGTTGTTTGGTAGTTTTCGCCACCACCTGTATTTATAGAATAGTTAGGGCTGTTGTAATGTGGTATGTTTGGGTTTATGGGGCCATTGTTACTTGGTGGAGTAAAATCAAAAGGCAAAGGTGCAGGAGCAACTATGCCTGTATCGCCACCACTACCACTACTACTACTATTGTTGTTGTTGGTAGGTATAATGTTTATTGGTGTTGGTGTTGTAGGTTGTGGTTTCTTTTTTAAAAATAAGAAAGCTAGTAAAGCTGCACCACCTAAATATAATACTGTATTGTCTTTTTTCTTTGCCATTGTGTTTATTTTATTTGGTTTAATACACTTTGTAATTCTGATTGATTGCTAATTTTAAAACGCTCGGTAAAACTTGGTAAATACATTTTTAAAGCTGCTAATGTTTTAGGACCTATTTTACCGTCAACATCTCTATCAGTAAAACCTAATGCAATTTGTATAGGTTTTGCAGCTTCACTAAACTTCATATACACAATAGGAAAATCATTTACTAAAGGTAAAGGATTAGGTGTGTTATTGTTACCATTGCTAGGTGGTGCAGGTGTAGTTGGTTTTGCTATTGCATTGCCTACTAAGGCTAAACCAACGCCTACTAAAACCCATGTTAGTAAATTTGTTTTACTTTTTGCCATTGTTAAATTTTGTATTTTGGAAGTGATAAAACATATTTATTTAATTCGGTTAAATGTGCATCGCTTAAACCTTCGCCTGGCCATGCTCCAAAACCTATACCATTGCGTAAATACTCGTATAGGTTTTTGCCTTTTAATTGGTTAAACTTGTAGGCTAAATAACTAACTTGACTTTGTGTTTTTAAACTAAAGATTACTGTTTTTACAGCCAAGTAGTCGTCACTAAACCAACCTGGATAATCGTAAATTTTTTGCACCATTTGCTTAACTGCTGCATCTGTAATAAGCATAGTGCCTGCACCACCTGTACGCCAAAAATTTTCGTTCCATACATCTTTAAAGGCTGCTGCTTCTATGGCTCTATCTTCGCTGCTTTTGGTAATGCCTAATTTATTTAGTATTGGCTTTGCAATGCCAAAGTAACCAATAGCAATAGCACCACCAGCTAATAAAGCTTCAGTAGTGCTTAATCCAAATATGGTAGTTTTTTTTGCCATGTTTATTTAAAAATGTTATACAATATAATTGCTCCTATTGCTAGGGGTATGTAATTTGTTTTTTTTGTTGGTGTTGGTAATACATCTTCTGGCTTTGTGCTTGCTTGTAATTGCACTGTATTGTTTTGCTGTTGCTTACAATCACAATCATCATGCAAAGCCATTTGTATAATATTTGCCAATTCTGGGTTTATCATGGTACTTGCATTTTTATAATTCCTATAAAGCTTTTGTTGGCTTCTAAGTAGGTAATTAACTTATGTAAATAATCAACCGCATCTTGCTCAAATAGTTGTTCGGTTTTTTCTAAAACCTCTTGCAGCTTTTGCCCACGCAATACCTGTTCGTTTTGCTCGGTTGGTGATTGCTCGTGTAAAGTTCCAATTGCTGGCATTGGTGCTGGTGCTGCTTTAGCTTTTAACATTTGCTCTCCTACACCTGCAATCATGCCTAATATTTTTGTAGTAAGTCCGTTGCTTTCGTTTTCGTATTCTTTGTTTTGTTTTTGCAAATCGGCTATAAGTTTTTCCTGCTCGGCTGCTTTGTACTTAAGCATTTGTTTTTCAAAACGCTCGTCTGCTATTCGTTCTGCTTCTTCTTTACTTACAAAACCAATGGCTGGTTGTGCAAACCCTGCTATTTGGCTTTGTTGGTTGTGTATGGTGGTATCGTTTAAAGGCACTCTAAACTCTACCTCAACATCACCACGTTTTATTGCCCCTGGTGAAGTTTGGCACACTAAATTATATTCGCCACTATGCAATAAACTTACTTGCATTTCAAATTCTGCACGTGCTTGGTTTTTGGTTAATCCTTCAATATCGCTGCTACGTGTAATGGGTTTGCCATCTTTAATGCCACGTTTGTATAAGGTCCAATACACATAGTCTTTACCATCAATAGGCTTAAGTGTATCGTAATACGCTAAAATATTTTTTTTACCTTCTATCATGCTAATTTTTTTAATACTGTTATTAATGGTTTTCTAAAAATGTAAGCTGTGGTTAAAATGCTTATTGCCAAACAATACCATACCCATTTGGGTATATAGGCTATTGGTTTTGGTGTTGGCTGTACAATAGTTTGTTGTGTGGCTTTGCTATGGGTAATAGTAAGCAATTGCCTACGCAACATTTGTACTAATAGTTGTAAACTATCTGCTTTACAAATAGCTGTAAGTTTTCCTTTGTTAGCTTTAAGCTGTAGGCTTACATTACCTTGTTTTATTATCGTATCAATAAAAACCAATGTATCTCTTATATACTCGGTGTAGGTAATTGTTTCGCCCTTAACAGTTATAAGGCTATCTTTTACTATAATACTATCTTTAATAATTTGCACCACACTATCTTTTACAATAATTTGTGGTGGAAACTTAGCATTGCATTTACGTTGTGTAATGCAACTTGTAGCTGTAATAGCTATTAATAATATGTATAATAATTGTTTACGCATTTGGTTTATTGTCTTTACTAGCTAAACCAATTATAGTACCACCTGCACCAATTAAAGCAACTGCATTGGCTACATCACCTTTTATGGCAATATAACAAGCTAGTAAACAAATAGCACCACCTAATGAGGTAATGGGATTGTTTATTATGCTTTTGTATATGTGCTTCAATTGTTTCATGTACTATATTTTTTTAACTAATATTTTTTCTAATGTTTCTATCCTAGTTTCAAATTGTTTTAGTTTTTCACTATCTACTGCTTGGTTAATTTTTATTTGCTCTACATTATTTGCCATACGTTCTACCTGCTTATCAAACTTCACTAAAAAGTAACCTAAAACAGATATTAATAAACTAAATCCACCAACTAGTAAAGTTGTTGTAGTCATAGTTTATTAATTGTTTAATCTTCAAAATATACGCCCAATAAAATGTAGTTTGCTGCACTTGGTGCTGTACCAAACACTACTTGACATTTAGTAATATTGGGTTTATTATCTAAATTCAGTTCTGGTACTATTTGAGGGTAGTTATTATTTACATCGCTTGGGCGTAATATGCTTAGTGGTATGTTTTGCACTGGTTGCTTTTGCGTATCATCGGTAATTACAAAGCTTGCCTTTTTTAAATCGGCTGTACTAATTGGTGTATTACCATCGCTAGTAACTGTAACAAGTGAGCTATCATAAGCTTCAATTTTTACAATACGTTTAGCTTGTTGTAAAGTAGGGTTTTGATCTAAGTTGTACACTTTTTGTGTAGTGTTTACTTGCTGCTCTACTATTTGAAAATTTTTAATTTTTGTAGTACACATGATTTTGTGTTTTATAATGTTAAAACAAAAGGCTGCAAGGCATAACACCTACAGCCTTTTATTAATTATTGATTTTGTTTTTAATACTAGTTAAAACCCATGCTTTTTTGTGCTTGGTAAGCAGAACCTGCACCAAATACAGTGTAACCTTTAAAGGCCATTAACACTTTTACTTGGTTGGTTGTTGCTGTTGTTTGTACACCTTCAGTAGTAAATGCTGGGCGATTAATACTAAAGTCGTATTTTTCTTGACCATAAATGGTAAAGTTTTCTGGTAAAGCTACATAACCATCAACTGGTAAACTTTCGCTAAAGTTTGTAGCAGCAGTTTGTTGTGTAGTACGTGCAACAAAACAATCGCTTAACGCTAAGTTTTCGAAAATTTTGTCTTGGGCTACAGTTACAGATAAGCTACCATTGTAAAATTGTTGCAAATCGGCTGCTACTAATCCTGCTAAAGATGCTGGGAAAGCAATAATGTTTGGATAAGTTTGTGGCTGTGCTTTACCTGGACTAGCTACTATTTCGTTAAGTAAGAAAAACCCAACGTGTGTAACTACAAACGCATCGTTTTGATCTAACAATACCTCATATGGCATTGCACTACTTTGGTTTTTTACATTTTTTTGAAATAATAATTTTGTAGTACCGTTTCCGTTTTGTGTAGGTGTAACACTTTTTAATGTGCTAGGTACTACTACAGCACCTTTACCAAATCTTGCTTTAGCTGCTGCTAATGACTGACTATTGTTCATGATTTTTATTTTATGTTGTTTGTTTTAAAAAAAAATTGTTTGTTGTAATTAAATTAACTCCATGTGCCGTTTTCGTTAGCACCTACGCTGCCTAAGCTTGCACTTGCCATGTTAAATGGTTGTGGCAAATCTGCTGTTTCACCTATGTAGGTAAAAGGATCATTTGCCTCGCCTACACCTGCAATGAATTTTACATCTGGAAGTAATGCTGCCAAAATGTTTTTAACGCCACTTGCTGCCATACCTAAACCTGCATTGGCTACTAGTGCATTTTTTTTGCCTTTACTAGCAATTACAATACCTGCAATGGTTTGTACACCACCTTTGGCATAAGGTTTTATGTTTTCTGGAATAAACGATAAACCATCTATTTGCTTGCCAGCAAGGTTTGCAGCTATTTGTCCACCTGCAATGCCTACAGCTCCCATGGCTAAATTTTTATAATCTTTACTGATTTTCATGATTTTTTGTTTTGTATGTGTTTTTAAAAAATACGATTTTGTTTTTTACTTGATAAATTTTTTATCTTCTACGTTTTGCAGTTTTACGCTTTGGTGCTGCTTTACGCTTAGTTGCAGTTTTACGTTTTTTAGTACCTGCAATTTTGCTTCCTGGTCGTGGTAAGCGTACGTTGCGAGTAGTAAAGCCTTTGCTAAATACTTCAACGCCATTTATACCAGCAATTACTTTACTAGCTTTTCTGCTTTCTTCGTTTACACGTTGGCGTTTTTTGTTTTCGGCTTCGGTTGCCCTTACAGCTTCTCTGTACTTAGCTGCAATTTCTTTTACCTTGCGTATGTAAGCATTTTTGCTAGCTAACGATGCCGTTTCTTTTGGCTTTTTAGGTAGCTTTGGCTTGCGAGGTATTTTTAACATTTTTAATTGTGCCATGTTTTTTGTTTTATTGTTTGTGAAAAAAATTAAATTACTTTTAAAACTTTAGCTGCTATTAATGCTCCTCCTAATGGTAGCAACCAACTTGTAATGTTACTTAGCTTATCATCACCTGAGTTGCTACCTGCTGTTACAACGTCTGGTGTACCATAAGGTACTGTTGCATTTGGGTTTAAAAACTTACTATACCCATTTGCTAGTACTAATCCTCCTGCTTCTTGCCCACCTATTTTAAATGCTTCGTAAATTTCTTGTGGGGTAAGTTTATCATTATCTGGGAAATCTCTCCATAATTTAAAAGCTTGTTCTACACCTTTACTTTTTATCCAACTTAATAAATTGGGCATAGTACGTGCTATACTGCTTTGGCTTTTTGTAGGCATTGTTTTTATATGCCATTTAGCTTGGCCACCTGGTGTTTTACCTTGGCGTATATCTAACCCATCCCAACTCTCCCAATCTTTATCTGGATTACTACCACCCAACATACTTGATATTACATTTACTAAACCACTTGCTGCTGAACCAATAGGCCCCAAAAAATTTAATCCTGTACTTACAATACCTGCACCTGCTTGTAAAGCATTGCCATTGCTTAATGCTGTAGCTACTGTATTTATGGTATTTGCCCAATTTGCACCTGTAGGAGTTGATGATGCTGTAGATGATGTAAATGCACCTGGCATATTTACATTACCTTGTGCAAATAATGGTGGTGCTCCTACACTTGCAACCTCTAATTTTTTTATGGCATTGTTTATTTTATTAAGCAATGGTGTTTTTATGTATCCTGCATTTTTGGCTGCTTCTGCTTTTATCAATGCTGGTAACAAACTTTTTAGTATAGCTGCATTTATGGCTTTGCTTTGCTCAAAATATGCTGCTGTACTATCGTTTACGCCACTAAGTGTTGCAATTTTTGCCATGGTTATATCTTTTTTATGGGTGTATGGTTTTTGTGTATTAAAACCATTTATCACCGAATCTATAATAATTTCTTTACTTCCTTTTTGTTTTACTACCACGTACACGTGTGTAGGTGTTGGGCTGCTGTTGTAGCTGGTAAACCTAAACGTGGGCGTTACATCTAAGCATTTAAGTAAGCTAGCAGCAAGTACACTAAAACTTTTACAATCGCCTTCACCATCTGCTACTAATCTACTTGGGGTGCGTACCCACTGGTACCCTTCTGGATCTATTTTGTACGTAACATTGTTTTTTATAAAATGCCATATATTACTACAAGTTTGTTTTAAAGAACTTCCCTGCAATTGGGCTGCTAGTTTTGCAGCTTGTGCATGGTTGGTAGTATAACACTTTATAACCTCTGCTACAATATCGTTAGTATCGCCATTTTTGTATGGCGTTTTAGTGTATTGTGGTGGTGGTAATAAAGCTTCATAATTCATAATTTACTACTAAAATTGTGTATCTTCTACATATTTTTTAGCCTCATTGTTTGCCTCGTCTAAACTAGTGGCTGTAACTGCATTGCCTTTGCGATGCTGTGTAATGGTAAACAGTTTACCATCTTCACTTTCAATAGTTACCAATCCATTAAACGGATCACTAAAAGTTAGTGTTTCAAACACTTCTTTAGTTTCTTTTGGTTTTGCTACATTTTTTGCTTTTGCCATTATCCTACTTTTAATATTTGTTCAAAAGGTATGTTTACCCCTAATGTTGTAACGTTGCCTTTAAGCAATACACTTGCCCCATTGGTAAGCACACTGGTTATGCTGCTTATAGCATTTAAGTTGGCTGTAACACTTACCGCTACATTGCCATTGGCTGGTACTACT
>Ga0315909_10007422_pt1 | contig 12248 bp, 7 predicted proteins | sample LakEriMetagenome_11_FD_203527 | JGI IMG/M metagenome (GOLD analysis project Ga0315909, IMG submission 203527) | Freshwater fungal communities from buoy surface, Lake Erie, Ohio, United States - Buoy 2 MA125 | ecosystem: Environmental > Aquatic > Freshwater > Lake | place: USA: Lake Erie, Ohio...
TACAACTAACTAATTGTGAATCATATAGAAATGATTTACCAGATGGTGTGTACGTTATTCGCTACAGTGTAGCACCAAATGATGTGGTATATGTAGAGTACAATCATCTACGTGTATCTCAGGCTTTAAATAAAATTAATAATTTGCTTTGCTGCCTAGACGTTCCTAATTGTGAACCAGTAGGTCCAATGAAAGAAAAGTTGCGGGAAATAAACCTCCTATCAACAATGCTAAAAGCAGCTAAAGCTAAAGTAGAATACTGTCATAATCCTGAAGAGGGTATGGCAATATACACTTATGTCTTAGCTAAACTAGATAAGTTATCGTGTGGTTGCGGATGTGGAACTTGCTAATAATAATTTAAAACCAACATATTATGAGTAAATGTGCAAATTGCGGAGCAACAATGAGTTGTGGATGCCAAAAAAGAGTTTTACCAAATGGTAAACAGGCGTGTAGTAAATGTATTAATAAAATAAAAAAACCGGTCACTGTACCAAATAGTAAATAATAATGGCGGCGTATAAATTAGTTGATTGCTCAGGTAGCTTACCAGATATATATACGGATAGTACATATACACCTACTATTGATACATATGATGGTAAAATTATTTATACGCAACAATATCCAAATACATGCTGGGAAGTAATTAAAGCTGCTGCACCAACACCTGAAACATTAGGTATTTTAATATCTTTTGATATTTGTCAAGATTGTCTTGATGCATTAAATAATCAATGTGGTTGTCCTCCAGGTTATACTTATAATACTAGTAATCAAATATGTGAAAGTTCAACATCTGTATGCCCAGAAGGTTATACTTATAATGCTGATACAGAATTATGTCAAATTTTTACAGAACCTTGCGAACTAGATTTAACAATTGTAATAGATAGGTCAAGTTCAATTAGCGCTTCTGAAGTTATTCCATATAAATCTTTTATAGAAAGTATAATAGATGGTATAGAGGATAGTGGTAATACAAATAGAATTACTACAGATCAAGTTAGAATAGGTATTGTATATTTTAATCACACTTCTCCAGTACCTGGATCTCCTGGTTTACCTTTACAAGTTGGAGGATGGGCTTCTGGTATTGGAAATGGCGCCTTAAAATCTAATATAAATAGTATAGTACAAGTTGCAGGTGGTACAAATCACTTTGCAGGTTTAAGAGAAGGTTATAAAAACGTAACAGGTGTAAACTCTAGAGTTGGCGCTAGTAAACGTATTTTATTTATTACAGATGGTTGGGCAAATAGAGCTGATCCTGCTACTGGACCATTTAATGGATATACACAAGCTCCAGATACTGCAGATGGTGATTGCGTACTTTTATCTGGTGTTGCAGGTACAAATGGTTCAACAGCACCATTAAATATTTGTCATGCTTCAAGTGATTTAGCAGGTGGGTCAAATAATAGTACTTATACAATAAGAAAAAGACAGATGTATCAGCAAGCAATGGATCTTGCTCAAGATATTAAAAATGCTAATGGGCCAGATTGTACTATTCCCGTAGATATTACAGCAATTATAGTAGGAACTCCTAATGAAAGAGCAACAACTAAAGGTTCTCTTGTAGGATTAAATCCTACAGGAACTGGACTTACCGATTACTGCTATTTTAATGTTAATGCCTGGGCAATAGCAGATGGTAGTATTGTAACAACTAATTGTAAATATTGGGATGCTTCTTATGAAATAGACTCACCACCTGCAAGTGGTAATTGGCTAAGATTTCCTAGTGATAATCTTCTAGGTAATCCTGATTATTTTGAAACAGAGTTTCAATATGATCCTACTATTATAAGTGGTATTGTTGCTAGTTTAATGTGTGTAAACACTACACCACCTATTGAATGCGTTAGTCCTTGTATACTTAATACAACAACTGGTGAATGTGAATGTGTAAGTACCAATTATACAACATGCTGTTATGATTTAATTAATTGTAAAGATGGAAGTCTTTATGCAACTGTAAATACTAATAACTTAGGTTTTGACTATTTAGCTCAATATGTAGGTAGCATAATAGTTTTTCAAGGTCTTCAAGAGTGTTTATTTGTAACTGTATCTGCGGATTGTACTAATGCTACACCTATTGAAAATTTAACTATTACTGAAAGTTATACAACTTGTCAAGAGTGTGAAGAGGCACTGCAAATAAATCCTTGCTATAAACTTACAAATTGTAATAATGGTGAAGTTTTCTTAATGAGCCAGCAAAACTTAAATCAATTTGCAGGTTTAGTTGTTGAACTAGCTGAATACCCTGGCATATGCTGGACAGTTTTAGAAACTTATAATTGTGTAGGTGAATTTACTACAGTAAGTGTAGTACAAAGTTATCCTGATTGTGAATGTTGTTATCAATATCAATGCGTGTAAAATATGGTACTCTGTTATGCAATAGTATACCCTTGCGGTAATAATGATGTAGAAAATGCAATCATCCTAAATATAGGATTGCAGGGAACATCAATACCATTATATTGGGAGTCCTTAATTGGAGATCACTTTACATCATCTGAAGCACCATTTACTTTAGGTACGCAATACTATGTTGACTCTATATGTTGTGAGTTGGCATGTTTAGCAGGATTTCCTGCAGGGCCATATCCAACTGCACCAGCTGCGGATAAGTTAGAAGTTACATCAGGAACTTGTGTAAATAGAACTTGCGTAGGAACTTTAATACCTTGTAATGGAGGTACTCCGGTTTATATAAGACTTGGTTTTGAAAATGAAGCTATTCACTTATATTGGCTTGCCTTAGAAGGTCAGCTTTTAGTTTTTTCAACCCCTGGTTACTCAGGAACTTACTATTTAAGTAATATATGTTGTTATGATACAGATGGTGACGTGGCTACTATATGCAATGTAGATCCATTATCACTTGTACCGCCGCCAACAGTTAGTGAAAACTTAGGTGAAGGTCCATGCTTTGAACCATTACCTCCAGTAGATCCAACATGTTGCGTTACAGTTTTGCCCTGTGATGGTGGTAACCCTGTTACTATTTATATAGGGGAAGACACAACTCCAGAATATACTACATGGGTGTCTTACTTAAATCATACAATTACTATTGATTTACCAGAATATCCTGGTACATATTTAGTAGATAGTATATGTTGTATAGGAGAAACTATTGTAGATCCTTGTTTAGATTCAGCACCTTGTTTATTAAATTCTGTAGTAATTGATCTTGCAGATGTAACCGACTTAGGAGCAATACCATGTCCTACACCTTGTTATGTTTTAACAAATTGTGCGTCTCAACAAACTATTTTAACAAATACTAACTTAAGTGTATATGTTAATTCAGTAATTACTATTGAAGAATACGCTGGTTGTTGGCAAGTTTCTGTAGGTGAAGATTGTATAACTACTGAGGATGTAACATTAATTCAAGGCTATGACGATTGCTTATGCTGCCTTGGCCCGGAACCTCCTAAATATACAAGAATATTACCTGCTCCAAATAGAGTATTCTACAAGATGCCATCACCTTGTGATATAAGAACAAATACTCAATTTGCTAATGCTTACTATAAGCTATTTAAAAACTTAAAGTATGGTATTAATAGCGAGTGTGATATAAATACTGAGAAAATACTAATCAAAAAAGAGCTAGCTGATCTGGCAGCAACATATTACCTTCCCGCATGTGGAGCAATAACACCTGCGCCGGAACCAATTATTTGCCCAGAACCTAGCTAAAGTGTAGAAAATTTTGTAAATTATATATAATGGCAACACCGATTCAACCAACAAATACACAAGCAGGATGTAACCCTGTTTCAAGTAACTGCGTAATTTGGCAGGGACCAGATATTCCATGCATTAATTTGTGCAAAGGAGATAGCATTTCTGATGTTACTTATAAGGTAGCAACAGAACTTTGTACTTTAGTTGAGCAACTAAATATTACTGGTTTTGATGTATCATGCTTTCCTCCTATTTGCCCTAAGCCTGAGAATATTCACGATCTTATTCAGTTTATTTTAGATAAACTATGTGAACTTCAAAATGCTTCAGGTACAGGAACTACGCCGGATGTTCCAGTATGTCCAGATAATTGTATTGTTTCTATTGCAGAATGTTTTTACTATCCTAATCAGTTTGGTCAGCAAGTAACTACAATGACACTTACTGAATATGCTATTACAATTGGTAATGAGTTTTGTAAACTTACAGATACCGTAGCTTCTATACAAAGTAATGTTACTAACTTACAAGGTCGTGTTGAAGCTTTAGAAGATTGTGTTTTACCTTGTGATACTAGCGGAAGTGCCGAAATAATAATACCAACTAGTTGCTTATCCCCATCTACAAATATTCCAATTGAGACTTTTGTAGAAACTTTAGAAGATGAGCTTTGCCAGTTAAAAGATGCTGTAGTAGGTAATGGTGTAGTTGCACAAACTATTGTAAATGATGTACTTGCACAACAATGTGAAGGTATTGAAAGTGCTGTACCATTGTCTAGACCATACGCAGCAATGGGTCTTATCCCAGGTTGGGTTACTGCGGCAAGTGGGGATTTTAATACGCTATCAGCAGCGGTACAAAACTTATGGATTACAGTTTGTGATATGAGAACTGCATTACAAAATGTTATAAGTAACTGTTGTAATGATTGTAATCAAATTACTCTTGATATGAGTAATTCATCTTATGATCCATCAACAACAACTTTAACAGTAGATTTTGTAGGTAGTGTTCCAGCATCTATAAGTGCTTATGCAAACTTGATTATTAAGATTACAGATTGCGCTGGAGTATTTTTTGCTTATAATACTGGTAATACTCTTATAGCTTTAATGGGTACAAGTATTACTATAGATTTTTCTACTGAGGCTCCTGGTACATTTAATACTGGATGTATAGGTTCAAATGCCTATAATATCTCTATAACTGATGTAAACTTACAAACTACTTTAGGTTTGGATAAATGTCAACTTACTTTTTCTGAATTTGTGGCTGGTGATGCAGTTCCTGCATTAACTATTACTCCAGTATCTACTACACAATTAAGAGCCACATTTACACCAACTTATGTAGGTCCTGTAACTTACTATTTGGAATTATGGGATAATTCATTTACTGGAATTATTGCTAGTACTGCAATTGTTAATCCTCCGGTATCTGTAGCATACAATCATACATTTGGTAGCTTAACTACCGCAACAACTTATCAAATTAGAATGACAATGGTAGCTGGAGCTTCTAGCGAAACTGGACCATTCTATCCTGGTACAACATTATAAAATATAGAATATGGCTTGTAAAACATGTAATTGTTCAACTAATAAGTGTGGTTGTAAGGATCTCCCCCTTACAACTGCACCTACATATACCTGTCCTCCCGATACAGTTTGCCCGGATCCAACTCCGTGCTATGAAACTATTCAGGATACTTGTGTAAAACACAGTTTAAATTATCAAATATATAACTTTGGAGCATTTGCTGGAACAGTAGGATACAATCTTCCTGCTGGTGCTAGTTTAGAAAATGCTTACCAAGCTTTATCTTTAACCGCATTGGATACAGATTGTACTCCAGTAGTAAATCTTCATCCTTCCTATGTGGGTACAACAACTCTTATAATAAACTGGGAGAATACAGGTGCTAGTACATACACACTTTCATATGGAACTACTTCTGCTTTAGGAACTAATCTTACAGGATTGACAACAACAAGTTATACATTAACCAACCTGACTTCTGCTACAACCTATTACTTTAAAGTAACTACATTGTGTGCAGGCGGAAATTCAGAAAGTGCAATTATTATTGTAACAACATTATAGTCCACGTTTGTTGGTTTAGCGTGACTAACCAAGAGAGACCCTCGGGCAATGGCTCGGGGGTTTTTCACTAATATTTGTTTCTCAATCATTTAAGTATTACTTTTAAAGCTGGAAGAAATTTTGTAAATTATAATAGGAGAATATGCAGCCTATAAGAAAACCAGACTTAAATGCTCCGCGATTTAGAAAGCCAGTAACTAAAACGGTAACGGCTAAAACCTTAAAAGCTTTTAAAGAAAAGCATAAAGGTTATGACAATGTAGACTATGAAACTTTTAAAAGCATTATAGCTAAACATTGTGAGAAGATATGGGATACTGTAATTAATACTCGAGATGGTATTGAGTTACCAGAGGGTATAGGATACATATTCATAGGAGCGTGTCCTGCTAGAAAAAAGCAGGTTGTAGACTATAAAAAGTCTTTTGAGTGTGGTTATAAAGTAAGTACCATGAACTGGGAAACAGATGGTACTATAGGTAAAATATTCTTCTCAAATTATAATGTAAAGTATAAAATTAGAGATAGGGAAATATGGGCGTTTAATCCAGTAAGACAGTTTAAACGTGAGTTTGCTAAAGTATATCCAGAGAAATGGAAGATGTACTTAAGCATTGATAAAACAAAACCTGTATCTCAATTATACTTTAACCCGAGGAAGTACGTGGATAGAAATCCTGAGATTAAAACGGATGAGTTCCTACTTTCTATATATAATGAATTTGAATTTTAAAAGATATGACAACTATTGGAGAAGCAGTATCACGAGTTAGAAATGTAGTAAAAGGTTCTACTGAGGACTCATTTCTTACCGATAGATACATATTTAGTTTAATAATGAAGCATGCAAAGTTCTTCATTAAAAAGCAAGATAGTCTAAATGAGATACTTAGGTTTAATAGCTTCTTTAGAAGACTACCTTGTGTAGAGCTTATTGAAGTAGACAAGGTAGAGGCTTGCTGCGATGTTAAATCTAACATTATGGTTAAGCGTACTAAAGATAAGATACCGGGAGTTATGGATAGCTCCTATGGTCCTTTATTTAGAACAGTTGCATCTGTGGATGACTCTACTCAAGTATATAAAACTGAGCCTGCGTTATATAATTCAATGGCTAAAACTTCAGGCTATAAGTATAATAAGCAAAAGTACTATTGGTATTTAAATGGATATTTATACTTCCCTAATGTAGACTGGGAGGCGGTATCTGTAGAAGGTATATTTGAGCAAGATCTTTCACCGTATACCTGTGCAGATAGCCCAGACTGTATTAAAAGACAAGATCAACCATTAATTGTACCTGATTACTTATTTAGTCAAATTGAGTCTCAAGTATTTAATGATCTTAAGTTTAGCATGTCTATTCCTTCTGATACAGCAATTGATGATAAACAAAGTATATTAAGACCTTAATATGAATTACAATTACACCCTTAAATATAGAACTTTTGAATCACTTCTTGAAGATGTCAAGATTGATTTAAGAACTCTTACTTTAGAAAATAAGATTGATCCGGCGCAGCTTATTAAAGTTGCAATGCGTGTAAACTATGATTTAGGTCTTAGAGTAAACATGACAAAGGAAACAATACTTGAAGTTGAAAAGGGGAGAGCTCGCTTACCAGAAGATTTTTATGTAATGAACTTTGCATTAGCTGTAAATCAAGGTTATGATCTCATTGTTCCAGCGCAAGGTACTAATGTTCAAGATGTTACACCAACTTGGAGACCCTGGGTTGAGCAAGCTTATTGTACAAATGATTCTCTACCTCAACAGCCAGTTTGTTTTAGCAAGTGTGAAAAAACTTCTGAATATCAAATTATTCAAGTAGTTAATACTGAGAAACGTGCTTACAAAAACTTTTATCCATTACGTTTTAGAAACTCTAAATATGTAGATTGTAATTGGCCAAACTTATTTCATTCATATTATGATGAGGCATGGGTGAAAGATGGCTGGTTGTACACAACACTAGAAACAGCCTCAGTATATATTAACTATCAGGGAACGCTTGTAGATGAAAATAACGACCTACTAATACCAGATCATCCAATGCTTAATGAGTATTATGAGTATGCTGTTAAAAAACGTATTCTTGAAAACTTAGTAATGGATGGTGAAAATGTTGCTGCTCAATATCAATTGGTAGCACAAGAGTATAGAGCTGCTAGAAACAATGCTCTTACAATTGTTAATACACCTAATTTCTCTGAAATGCAAAAGCTATGGGCTATGAATCGTAAGGCAATGTACGCTAAGTACTATGATATGTTCAAGTCTTATTATCCATATGCTCCAAATTATAGAACAAATAACGCTGTATAAATATGGCTAAGAAAGTATCGGGTAAAAGTAAAGATAGCAGTACATCAACAATGATAACTGCTAAAAGCAATACCTTTTCAAAAGGTATGGTAAAAGATTATGATGATGTTTACTTTCCAGAATCATGTTGGTCTCATGCGCGTAATGCTGTAAATAACTCATCTGAAGGTAACCTAGGTGTTTTAGGTAATGAGCCTTCAAATACTTTATGTGTTCCTCCTGGAGCTGAAACAACAGCTCCTTATCAAATTAATGGTGCTATACATGTATTTGATGATAAGTGGGTTATTACATCAGGTGATGGGAGTAATTCAGAGATAGGTTTATTTATTGCATCATCTTGTGAATACTATACAATAGTTAATGATCCTTGTTTAAACTTTACAAAGTATAATGTTGTTACAGGTGAATCAAAACAAAACTTTGATTGTAGTTTTCAAGTATACTTTGTAGATGGTTTAAATCCAGATAGAACTTTAAACATTGGTGATATTAGAAATGCACCTTTTGCGCAACCTTGGCCTGGAGTTCCTTATATAACAAATGACGTTAACAGTGGACCTTGTGAAGATTGTCAACCCATATATCCTCTACAACTAGATTGTGAAAAAATACGTATAGCTAAGATTGTTAAAACTCCATGTATTGAGCTTAGTAAAAGTTTATCTGGAGGTACACTGCTTAATGGATCCTACTTTGCCTTTGTAGCCTATGCTATGAATGGTGAACGAGTAACTGATTACTATCCACCAAGTAATATACAATCTTTATTTAATCACGATAACATTAGCGAAGGTCTATTACTTGAAGTTAATGATATAGAAACAGATTTATATGATCAGTTTGAGCTTGTAGTAGTAAAGTTTGTAAATCAGCAAACGGTAGCTAAGCGTATTGGTATATATAGCACGAACTCGAAAACTGTAGAAATACCTGAGATCCCGGATACGCTACAAGATATTCCGCTTACTTCATTAGTTGTACGTAATGCTATTACTGAAACATCAGAGGGTATTTTTGCGGTAAATGATTATTTAATTAGAACATCTCCAAGATCTAGATTTAGTTTTAACTACCAACCATTTGCAAATCAAATATCTGCTAAATGGGTAGTTACTGAATATCCTGCTGATTACTATTTTAAAGGTGGTAATGTTAATGGTTATATGCGAGATGAAATATATGCATTCTTTATTCGCTGGGTCTATAATACAGGTGACGTATCATCTTCATATCATATTCCAGGACGCCCTTCTTATGGGTGGGAAACTGCGCAGCCTTCAATAACTAGTGATGTTATTGATAATGAAAACGCAGTTTGGAAAGTTTATAATACAGCTTTTCTTACAGATTCTGGTTTAAGTATTACACAAGATGATGGTGGTATTATTACCGCTAAAGGTAGAATGGGTTATTGGGAATCAACAGAGGTTTATCCCGATAATAAACCTGTTATATGGGATGCTACAAATGCAGAACATCCGTGGACATCACCAGCATCCTACCCATACCCTCATACTAATCTTAATAGTGATTATGATCTATGTGGTAAACCTATACGCCATCATAGAATGCCAGCGGATATTTTATTTTATAACCCTAATGGATCAGTATCATATAATCTTTCATCTAATCACATTGTAAGTAATGCTGATAATACACCATCAAGAATACGAGTTCTTGGTGTTGAGTTTGAAAATATATTACCACCACTAGATAATGAAGGTAACATTATACCCGGTATTGTAGGTTATGAGATTTTAAGATCTTCTCGCCAAGGTAATAAAACAGTTATTGCTAAGGGTATAATTAATAATGTAAGATCTTATAAAAAAGATAGTGAGGCTGATGAAATCCTTTATCAAAACTACCCTTATAATTCTTTACGACCAGATCCATCATTATCTACAGCTGATATTCCTGGTGGCCCTAGTGATAATGAAAGCCTTTGGCCATCACCAAATAAAGTATTTAGAGATATATTTACATTTCACTCGCCTGATACGCAGGTGATATCACCATATTTAACTCCACAAGAAGTGGTGTTATATGGACAAAGAGGATATGTTGATAATGTAAATGGTGCATTTAGTGAAGTACCTGACCATCCAAGACATAAGCTTTTAACTGATGTTGGCTTTGTAGCAGCTCTTGTAGTAGGTATGGCTGAGGCTATGGTTAAATCTCGTGGTCGTAAAACAAGATCGCAACAAGGTCCTAAAGAACTATGGCTTGGTCAATATGTAAAAGGTAATGAAATAGGTGGTGGCAGTGGTACAATAAGTGGTGGAGGAGGTACTATTCCTGGAGTCATAGCTCCCATATCAGGTAATTTTACAGATGTTAATGGTGGTGATTTTGAAGGTAGTACGCCTAATGATTGGTGGGATTCTAATCCTATCCCAAATAGTGCTAGGTTTGAAACAACTGCTAATGGTAATGTTGGGTTATATTATAATAACAGCGGTGGTCCTACAGATGTAGATGATCAAGTAGAAAATTCTAATAATTTATTAAACTTTTGGCATGCCGCATTTGGTATTGGTAACAACTATGATATAAGCGGATTTTATACAGCTTTAGATGGTAATACTGCATATACTGATTCAAAAGTAAAAATAGGGTTTAGTGAAAATTTAGATATTGAACTATCAGGTCAACAAATGCTACCTGATATTGTCTCAGGAGGTTATGGTATAGTATCCTTTATGAGTTATTGGGGAATGGGTGTTTCTAACTTTATAAATCTTGTGCAAGCAAGTGTAAAGTATAGACAATATGCCTGGAGATATTTATCACATGGAGATCTTACAAATAATACTATTGGCAATGTTTATGTTGGTAACTATCGTCGTAAAATACAAAGATCTTATTACTTAGATAATTTACTACAAACATTTCCAGCTCTTGATAATACACAAGTATCATATAAAGTAAATAATCTTTATAGAGGAAGAGCAGTTATGTTTGAAGCTAGTAACAATATTGCTGACCCAAATTTAATAGATAACTCACTTACTACAATTGGTGTTCAATTTAATATTGATGGTGATAGTGAAGCAGGACTTACTAAAAATGAATATAAATTTTTAGATATAGTTAAACGCGATTTTGATACTACAGCATCATCTTATTATGCAGGTTTTAAAATTAAAAGGCCAAATTTATATGGTCAGCTAGATAGTATTTTACAAGTTCCTACAAGCTGTAGAAAAATTGTGAAGCCTATTGATGGTACATTTAATTCTTGTAGTAATACTACATTTCAGACTCTTACACAAGCTGATAAAGGTAAACCAGTACCGGGATCTATAGTATATGGTGGAGATATCTATATAGGTAGGTATAGTGAGAAGAATACATTTTTCTATTTTAGAGATTGGTTATACGGCCAACCAGATGGTACGCAGTTTGACTATAGCTTACACTACATGATATCTTACCCTAGATATTGGGCAAACTTTAGTGAGTATGACTCAATGGGTGTATTAGGTAGTGCAGTTGGAGGATTAATAAGCGCTGCTATTCCAGGTGGTACAAATACAATTTCAACCAATGATTGGGATATACCATCTAATTATCATCATCTTGATAGAAGAAATTATTCAGTATCTGGACTTGGTGGGTTATTCAACGGAAGCTTTAATCCAAGTTTTAGATTTGGTATAAAGAATGCATTCTTCTACTTATTTCAATCTGGAGTTAGAGATTTCTTTGTAGAAACAGAGCTTAATATAAGCTACCGTGATTGGGGTAATGAAGATGAACAACGTTTCTATGATCCTTATAGATATACAGATTTAGAAGCAATGTTTAAACCTAGCATTATTAAAGCCGGGAACTTCTTTAAGTATGACATGTCTCTTGGTATATCTAAGACGTATCATGATTTAATTAGCTGGGGTAATATTCAACCTGCCAGCTATAATCCATACGTTGCAGAAAACTGCTTTACTTATTATCCTAATAGACTTATCTACTCACTACCTCAAAATTTAGAGGCTGTTAGAGATTACTGGCAAGCATTCTTAACATTTAACTATAAAGACTTTAAGTCTAAAATTATATCTGTTAAACCATATGACCAAAGTGGGGTAAT
>Ga0315909_10007427_pt1 | contig 12246 bp, 10 predicted proteins | sample LakEriMetagenome_11_FD_203527 | JGI IMG/M metagenome (GOLD analysis project Ga0315909, IMG submission 203527) | Freshwater fungal communities from buoy surface, Lake Erie, Ohio, United States - Buoy 2 MA125 | ecosystem: Environmental > Aquatic > Freshwater > Lake | place: USA: Lake Erie, Ohio...
ATTATTCTCACCATCGTTTTTTCCGATATAAAAACGAGCTTCGTTATTTACGACTGATGTGACTGCAGTCGTTGTCATCACGTTTGTACCATTTATGAATATGCGAACATTTGATCCTTGGTTGAACACCCAAGCAATATGATTCCAGGTGTTTGCTGCTAGTGTTGTTGCAGACGCATATTCTGTGCCATTATAAAAACCTATTCGATTAGTTGTTGCTTGAATATATCCCAAATAAGATGATGTTGCAGTTGCACCAAGTCGTTTTGAAAAGATTGCGCCCCAAGGTCCTACGTCTGCAGATCGAAGACCTGCGCCAACTGGCTTAAACCAACATTCTATGGTCCAACTTTGTCCACCAATATTAAAGATTGGATTGTTGTTTGATGCCTGCAGATAACTGGTCCCTTGCCCGAGTTGACCAGCAAATGTGTATGAGAATACATTACTTGTTTGTGGGCGAACAACAGCCATACTTCATTTATGCCTTAATCAACAAACGACCAGTCTGATAGGTATTAAACTGAGTATTTGGATACAGATTACCAAGAGTTACAATACGAGATTCAGTATTGCTTCTCCATAGAGTCTGGAACACACGAACGCCATTCGTCCATTGGTGACCTGGGAATCCGTTTGCAGAGTTAAAGATATCACTAGTTGTGAAGCTGCCAAAGGAGAATGGTCGACCAATACCATTTGGACCGTCTGGATGTTCAATACTCATCATTGCAGAATATGCTGTTTGAGCGGTCTGTGGTGCACCAGTTCTTCTAGGTGTGATGTGCATATATCCACGATGAGGCATAAACACTAGATCACCAACGGTATCAAATGTGCCTGATATAGCAGGACTTGGATTATAGGTATAATTTGCTTGCACTGATGCTGGTGCCCATGCGTTGGTGCTTGTGTTGAATATTTGTGTTGTCCAAACGTTATTGTTAGGTACGTTAGGATATTCAATAAAGACACCAGTACTAGCCTGATTTGTAATAAAGAATAATCTGTCGTTTACATACTCATAATAAAAACTTGTTTGCCAGTTAATTGTTGCACCACCTGAGTATGCATTATTTGACGCGCCAACATTCGCATTAGCAGCCTCAGAATCCCACACGATTTGTCGCGTTACAGATTGTGCGCCACCTTGAGTTACGCCATAGAAAAATCCTTTATAATCTGGAACTGGTTTACCAAAACAAGTAACACCAGCCAATGCAGAACCAACGTTCATGTGCTTCATCAAGTTATTATTTGCTCTTGCAAATACATAAATTTTTGGTTGAGTGGATCTAGTTCTGCTCGAAGCGTAGATATATTTCTGGTCCATATTAATTGCAGAACAACCAAAATCAGTAGCTGCAGTATTAACATTAGCTGCATATGTTTCAGTATCGATTTGAACGATACCAAGGTTCGTTGTTCCATAAACAGAACGCAATCCATCGAACATAATATCAACAACGCCGTTGGAATTTACATAACGCTGAATTGCTGATGTATTTGCGCCAGTTCCCATATCCCAAGTCCAGACTCCATTATTTGCTGCAGCCCATACTGTGTTGCCGATAGCAAGAACAGATCCGTAAACAACAGAGGTATTGTTTGACCAAGAAAGAGATAAACGACCAACAGTATTTGCATACTCAGTTTCTGAACCACCATTTAGAGCAAATGACAAGAATTCAGTATTAGAACCTGTTGATGTTGGCCAACCGCCCGTAGAATCTGCATTAATGTAAGTTGAATCAAGAGATTGAGATCCAACTGGTTTAGTTACACCAGCGTTATAGATTCTGCCGAATGGCATTGATTTGAAGATGTGATCAACTGTGATTGGCGAAACAACTGCTTTAGCTGGATCCCAACCCCAAGTTCCTAGAGTATTATAGAATGAACCAAGATGTAGTGCATTACCGTCATGCGTGTTTACGATAATAACTGAGTTTGCGCCAGTGTTACCAGTATTAGCAGAAGGATAATATGGAGGATACATTCCGCGTGTTGTGACTGGAGCATAAGCCCTCGCAGCATAAGCACCAGTTTGATTATCTGGTGTTCTTGGGAATGCGAACATAAAGCGGCTTGGAGTGTTATTTGAAGTCTGACCCCAAGGTGTGCCAAGCATTAATGAGTTTGTATAAGCAAAGCAAGGAGCAGTATTTTGAGAAATATCTTCAGCTGCCACACGCTCAAATTCTAGAATCGCAGCCCATAAACCTGATTCATTGCGAATAAATGGCTGCATAATCAAGTGTCGTGCAGTTGCTCCGACAAAAATAAAACAATCTTTTAGATCATAACCCTGATAAAACATACCAGCATTATGCCAAGATTCATTTGTTGGCACATTTGTTGTTGTATTCCAATCTTCGCAAGAAGATAGATTAAAATTCAATAAAAGAGTATTCCAACGCAAGATTGCATATTTGTATGTTGCACTGTCAGCATTCAATACGCGATAAACATAAGTCGCCATTGGAGAGTATGTCGTTTGCGGAACTGAGTCATACAAACTCCAGCCTAATGTTGTAATCGCAGTGTTTACACCAGCGATAATATTATTAGATTGCAATTCATTTGAAATATCAACTCTGTAACTGTTAGTTGAATATTGTGTATTTGTTACTGCCATGTTTTATTCTCTCTTACGCTTTAATTAACAAGCGACTTGTTGGATAACCACCAAACGGATATAAGTTAAAGTGGTCAGACAATACTTGAATTCTATTTTCGCTATTTGCAACATAATGATTCTGGAACACACGAATACCATTAGTGTGCCAATAATTACAATTAAATTTTAAATCAGAACCACCAGTTCCGATTGCTGCGGAAGCAGCATTACCAGACTCATATGTTCTAGATATTTGTCCCTGAAGTTTATTAGTGTTTGAAACATTAGGGAATGGATGGTGAAGTATAAATCTAGTTACAAACCCAAATCCGCCATATGTTCTTCCAGGGAATTTACCTTGAATGTGAAATTGTCCGCGATGTTGAATAATATTCAAATCGCCACGATAATCTAACGCAGCATTAGTAAATGCTGCACCACCTGGAGCATTTTGATGCCAATATCCCATTTGAGATTGGCAACCCGCATTAACGTAGAAACCTGTATTTAACTGCGCTGTATTTGCAATCAAATTAAAGTTCTTTGTTGCCGCTTCATATTCTTGTACAAATCCAGAAGAAGAAGTGATTTGGAAGTGATAAACTCTGTTTGAATTATATTCAATCCAAATATTATCATACTCATAACGAGCATCATGAGCTGCTGATGTGTACCAATATTGAATTGTATTCGAAACACCAGTATTGAATCCAACAGCAGTTGCATTCGCGCCGTCAACGTTTGCAACAAGCATTCTCTTTTGTTGTGAGGAGGTTGTTCCTGGTGAATTTGAGAGATAAACAAATCCTTGGTAATCTGGCATTGGAGTATTCCAACCAGAAGCAACGTTTAATGCAACTCCAGCAGCCATTTGAATTACATTTGGAGTTACCGTATTATTCGAACGATACACCATATGACAGAATGGACGAGTATTCGCTGTTCTGTTTACTGCATAGATAAATTGATTATCCATATTAAGATATGAACAGCCACCTTGGTTTAACATATTTGATGATGTGATGGTATTTGTCGCAAATGTTTCAGTATCGATTTGAATCAATCCGACATTTGTCGTTCCATACACAGAACGAGCACCATCATACATCAAATCTAAAACGCCGTTTGAATTAAAGTATACTAAATTAGATGTTGTATTTGTACCAGCATTTTGGTTCCATACCCAAATACCGTTATTTGCTGCTGCAAAAACGTTATTGCCAACTGTTGTAAGAGTAGAGTATACAACGTTGTTATTGTTCGACCATGCTACACGAATACCCGCATTTGCAACGGTTGATGGTGGAGGCATGAAGCCAACTGCAGCTGAATAGTTGTTAGAATACCAAACTTCTAAGCCACCATTGAGTGGCATTAATAGGAATTCTGTATTTGATCCAGTATTATCTGGCCAACCACCTGCAGTATTTGCAGTAAAATAAGTTGTGTCTAATTGTCCACCGATTGGTCTTGTGATTCCAATATCATAAACACGACCGAATGGCATGTGTTTACGAATCGCATCAACAGAAACTGGAGACATAGGTAATTCGCTATCATCCCATCCCCAAACGCCACCTTGTCTTGAATATGCTGCTGATGAGCTGACATTATATGCGCCAGAGCCAATATTCAACCACCAAGAACCAAGATGCAGCGCATTCATATCAGTGTTTGCAGTCGTAAACACTGTGTTCATACCCACATTACCTGTATTTCCTGATGGATAATACGGTGGCCACATGCCGCGAGAAGTTGTTGGCGCATATACAGCTGCAGCAAATTCGTTCACTAATCCATCTGGTGTTCTTGGGAACGCCATCATAATCATACTAGTATTTGATGTTCTGGTATTATCGATACCATACGGTGTGCCGAACATCAATGAGTTTGTGTAGAAGAAATTCGGAGCACTGTTTGAAGAAATATCTTCGCCAGCAACACGCTCTGCTTCAAATACACCTGCCCAATGTCCAGCTTCGTTTAAGATGTATGTTTGTAATAATAAATGCCTTTCTGTTGCATTTACAATGATGAACGAATATCTTAAATCATATCCATGATAGAAACATCCATCATTATGCCAAGATTCATTTGTTGCAACATGAGTTGTTTGATCAAATGCTTCGGCGCAAGAAAGATTAATCTTTAATCTTAGAGTATCGTATCGAAGAATAACGTACTTGTATGTTGTGCCATCCGCATTTAATCTACGATAAACTCGTGTAGCCATTGGCGAATAAGTCGTTTGATCAATGGCATCCCACAAACTCCAACCAAGTGTTGTGATTGCAGTATTAACGCCAGCAATAACATTATTAGAGCCAGACAATTCGCCTGAAATTGCGACCTTATATGTGTTATTTGCAAATTGTGTATTTGTAACAGCCATGGTTTATCCTACAAAGTTGGATTATTGTCTACAGTATAGACTATCGTTAGTGATCCGTTAGCAGCGCCAGAACCTGCCGTTGTGTCAACTGTTAAGTAATCTGTTGTTAACAATGATTGACCCATAACGACATTCGCAGAAACAAATGTTCCCGTCGTTATATTTATAGTGTTTAGAGTTGTCGTGCCATTTCGAACCACATTCACAGATGCATTGCCTGAAGATGGAGCAGTTCCAACAGTCAAATATGATGAACGAAGAGTAACATTTGCTGGCGGATAAAATCTTGCTGTTCCAGTTTGAATTGTCATACCACCAACGAAATTATAACTCTTCTGGAGATAGACAATTGGTATTGGACCAGATGGACCTGTTGGACCACCAGATGGACCTGTTGGACCTTGTGGACCTGGAGTTGTTGAAACTGGACCTGTTGGACCCTGTGGACCTGTCGGACCACCGCTTGGTCCTTGTGGACCTTGCGGACCTTGTGGACCCATTGGTCCACCAGACGGACCAGTCGGACCTTGAGGACCTTGTGGTCCTGAGTCACCGATTGTAACAACGTCAATAAGAGATCCAGAATCTGGTGTGCTATTAAAGACAATTGTGGAATTTACGATATTATAAGCATTCGTTCTCTGATAAACACGATCCACGAATACCATGGTGTGTTCTTGAGAAGTTGGGAATACTTGTAATTGAAATGTATTGCTCACTCCATTTGCAGAGAATGAACTTAGAACTGCGCCAGGATTTCCTGTTCCAGTTCCTGCTGCTGGACCAGTCGGACCAGCAGGACCAGAAGGACCCTGAGGACCAAGACTTGCAATCGTATATGCGATAATCTTAGAGTTATTCGCTGGTGCTGCAGAAAACACGAGTGTGCTGCTATTCGCATTTACAACGTATGCAGCATTTGACTGAAGAACAGAGTCAATAAAGACTAATGTTGAACCTTCATTGAGTGCAGTGACTGAAAGAGTAAATGTGTTTTGAAGACCTGTTCCAATAAACTCATCTCGAGTGGAACCAGGAGTTGTGTATGATTGTACACCAAGACTTCTCCAGGATGTGCCATCATATTCCCATGAATATCCTCCAGAGGAATAGACTTGACCTAAAGTTGGTGAATTTGGAAAATTAATTGCCATTTGTTATTTATCGACCGAGTTTAAAGATAACTACACCAGAACCGCCAGATCCACCATAAACGTTATTATCATTACCAGAACCACCACCACCACCTGATGTGAAAGCAGTGCCATTATTTGCATTAGCAGTTCCTGGAAGTAAATTGCCATCGCCACCACCGCCCAATCCACCTGTTGAACCTCCAGTTTGATTTGGAACTGCAAGATAACTACCACCTCCACCTCCACCACCATAATAAGTAGATGTTCCTGTAATTGTCGAGATCAATCCAATTCCACCATTTCCTCCTGCAAAACCACCAGTTGGTGTTCCATTTTGCCCCACACCACCAGCACCACCGCCACCTCCTCCTGGAGTACTAGTAGAAGGACCAGCTGATCCACCCGCATATCCTTGATTTGGAGTTCCTGCACCGCCAGTATTGATATTTGGTGCACCGCCTCCAGCGCCACCACCAGATCCGCCAGCTAAACCATTACCATCTTGTTGTGCTCCACCACCACCACCAATAGCAACAAATGTAATTGCTGGATTTGAGGAAAGTGTAAATGATGAATTAGTTCCATTTAATCCATTACCAAGGAATGCATTACGATTACCTCCACCACCAACAACAATAGTATATGTTTGTCCTGCAGCAACTGGGAAAGCAGATCCAACTAAAACTCCTCCACCACCACCACCGCCAGCAGAGCCACCATTATTTCCTCCACCGCTACCTCCACCAGCACCGACAAGATAATCAACCGTGTTGCAGCCTTCTGGGACAGTCCATGTGCCGCTGCTCGTGAAGCGAACAAATCCGCCAACAAGGCGAACATCTTGGGAATATTTGAGAATTATAACCCCAGAACCACCTGCGCCACCAGGTTTTGATTCAGATGGTAGCATTGTTCCGCCTGCCCCACCACCACCTCTATTTGCAGCTCCTGAACCTCCAGGACCTGACGCTGGTCCTCCATTAGCACCACCGCTTGGATCTGCAGCTGCTCTTCCAGGATTTCCTGTTTGATATGCACCATTTCCGCCACCACAATAAGAAACAGAAGATCCAGATATTGATGACGAAACACCCAGTCCCCCTAAACCTGCATTTGGTGCAGATGTTGATCCATTTTGTCCTGCGCCACCAGCTCCACCTCCACCACCAGCAACATACCCAGTTACAGGGCTTGATATTCCATTTCCACCACTAAATCCTTGCGCAGGAATAGTTGCTGGAAAGTTTCCTGCACTTCCTGGAGTTGCTCCACCTTGTCCGCCACCACCGCCACCACCTGATCCGCCAGTGCCAGCTGCGCTATAATTTGCACCACCGCCTCCACCACCACCAGCAGACTCAATGATTGTGCCAGAAATATTTGCAATATTTGAGACAGCACCATTTGTTCCTGCAACTCCAGGACTTCCTGTCCCTCCTGCACCTACAGTAATAGTATACGTTTGCCCAGCAGCTACAGCGAAACCAGTACCTGTCCTAAATCCACCAGCACCTGCACCACCGCCTACTCGCGCATTACCATTTTCACCACCACCTCCGCCTCCTCCACCAGCGACAACAAGGTATTCAACTTCTGTAACACCCTCTGGGCACTCCCAAGTCGAACTATTTGTAAAAGTTCTGATAATTAAAGTTCTAAAAACAATCTGCGGATTATAAAATTCCAGCTGATTGATTTTCTTGGCAGAAAAACTTTGTAATGAGAGAATACGAATCATGGTTCAGTGATTTCAGTTCCGAAGATTGTAAAGGCAATATTGTTTGCATCTTGACCAGCAACTAAGACTGAGTCATTTGCGCCAAGCGTCATACCAATTGTCAATGCAATTGAGTCATAGGCAGCAATTGCACCATTGGCTGCAATAAAATGTTTCTTGTCAATCACATCACCGCTTGGAATTGCGCAGACATTATAGGTTTTATTATTCAGGGAAAGATTGCAAACAGAAAGAGTCGAAATAATTGTATTCGTATTTGCAGGGACTGTATACAACGTCACATTTGCCGTATTCGCTGGGCATGCCTGCGCTAGAATTTTATATCTCATTGTTGTCATTTGTTACATACCTGCTAATAGGAAATTGAATCCAATTTGTACTGTTGGACCTGAAGGACCTTGCGGACCTGAAGGACCTGGTTTTGAAACGAAAGCATCAACCCACTGAGAAGATGTTCCGTCGTTGTAATAGATTTTAAGAACACCAGTATTGCTATCAAACCAGAAGTGCTGATTTGCTGCGGCTGCTCCTGGAGGATTATCGCCAACTGAGAGCAGAACATTACCATTACCATTTCCACCGCCAATTCCGCCAATACTTTCAAATGCAACGTTGATAATACCACCAACATTCGCGACATTTACAGTCACGGTTGCAGTGTTTACAAAGTTGATTGAATTGGAAAGAATTGTTCCGAGACTGTTTGCTGTTACAGTTAGATTCGTTGGACCAGTTGGACCTTGTGGACCTGCTGCACCTCGCAATCCAGGATATCCTCTTGGTCCTTGTGGACCCTGAGGACCGATTGCACCAGATGGACCTTGTGGACCAAGAGAATTAAAAGTATATGCGATAATATTCGCATTTACATTTGGTGCAGTAGTAAAGACGAGTGTGTTGCTATTCGCATTAATCGAATAACCAGTATTTGATTGTACGATCGTATCAATGAAGACAAGAACTGAGTTCGAACTTCCGACATTCGTGGAAAGAGTAAATGTCGTGCAAGCACCAGTTCCAGTGAAGAAGTCACGGAATATTCCAGGCTGACCTACTGGAAGGAAATTGAGGCTATTCCAAGATGTACCATCCCATTGATATGTAACTCCATTATAGGAGTACACATCATATAACGCTGGTGAATTTGGAAAATTTAATGCCATGTAATTATAACTCTAGTCATCTATGATATTTATTTTCTATCGTAAACAATATTAAAACTTAAACTTATTCTCTCTGATGTTGCAGGTAATGTTCTATGCATTAAATGACTCGGAAATATAAAACATCTTCCGACTTTAGATGCATATTCTACATTACGGCAATTATCTAAATTATGTTCCTCAAAATCAGGAGTATTTGCCTGAAAGAAATGATATGGAGATTGGAAAATTAAATCCTTATTCCCATCACTCTTTAAATAAAACACTCCAGAAAGCATACTATCGCTGTGTAAATGCAGATCTTGGTAGCCATGTTCATTATACAAGTTTAACCAAGAACCACTAAACTTTAAATTGTCTCTTACAATCCTCGTTCTTTGAATATAAGCACTTAATGTGTTTATAATCGCATTTTTAATTTCTATAAACTCTGGTAAATCTAAAACATTACCAAACGTTTTCACAGTACTCAAACACGGACTATGAAAAGGTTTGTCAATATTTTCTGTTATAATATCTCTCGAAGTATTCACAATTTTTTTCGTTATCAAATTCTCATTTTCTGTATAAACAACAAAAGTTGGAAATAACACATCACAAAATACACTATTCATAAAAACTCCATATTAATCAAGCTGCAGTCATATATATCGCCCCGTTGGCTCCTCTACTTGCATTGCCAGCAGTTCCCGCAGTTCCGCGTTTTGCATCAGTATTTAAAGCTGCTGTTGCATAATTTGCTTGTGTAGTTGTTCCACCAGCAACAACTACTGGATTAATGTATCCTGATCCACCACCACCACCAAAGCCACCAGCGTCACCACCACCTTCACCACCACCCCAGTATCCACCACCGCCACCACCAGATCCTTGGTCGCCGCCATTATAAGCACCACCACCACCATTACCAAATCCAACACCACCAGCATAAGCCAATGATCCCGTATTCAATCCACCACCATTTCTACCTGAACCACCAGCACCCGTTCTACGAGATCCTGGAGCACTTCCGCCAGCAGCAGATTGAGAGGCACCACGACCACCTGTAGTAAATCCAAAATTTCTATCGCCACTGATGCCATCTTGTCCACTTGAACCACCACCACCACCAGCAGCACCTGCACTTGGTGCTGCAGCACCTGCTCCACCCCCGCCGCCACCAGCAACCATTATTGGAGTGGTGTTTGATTTAAATTGAATTCCTGACCCTGCCCCTCCAGCGCCAGCATCACGATTTCCTGCGCCACCATTACCACCACTACCAACTATAAAGTCGTATTCAACACCAGCCTCAAATGTAATTAATCCATTTGATGCGCCACCAGCACCTGCTGATTGATTATATGTTGCACCACCACCAGCTCCCCACATGACAACATTTGCAGTAAATGTTGAAAGTGGAGTAATCACCCATGTTCCATTTGCTGACGCACTTAAATTTAAATCTCCATCTGATAGAATATCCCAAGTGCTCTTTCCGTTAACAGCTGGAGAAATCAAAAATGCAATGCCTCCTCCAGATGGTCCTCTTATTGCAACAGTTGTTGTTAAATTTGTTGTATTTTTCCTAGAAGTTCCTTTGAAAGAAACCTTTCTATTAGTTACTCTCTGTTGTTGCAACGATTTCAAGGACATTTTATGATATTTCAGTACCAAAAATTGTAAAGCCTAGATTGTTATTTCCAGTTGTATTTGCTTGAATCGTGATCACATCAGTGGCACCTAATGCCATACCAACAGTCAACGCAATCGCATCATTTGCAGGAACAAGTGAATTAAATGCGATATAATGTTGATTGGCGAGTGAGGCACCAGCAGTTCTAATTGCAATATTATAAGCAGCGTTCACAGTCGCGCGATTGCAAATCATCATCGTCGAAATAATTGTATTCGTTAATGATGGAACAGTATAAACATCTACTGTAGCATTAGATGATGGTGAAGATTGCGCTAAAACTTTGTATATTGTAGGCATGATTACATTCCTGCTAAGAAAAACGGATGTATTTTGCCGCTTGAGTTTGCAGCGGCATAGGCAGCATTGGCTTGTGCATAGGCAGCATTGGCTTGTGCATAAGCATCATTTGCGCCAGTTGTATTTACTGGACCTGTTGGTCCTGCTGGACCTGTTGGTCCAGGGTTGGTGATAAATGCATCAATCCATTGAGAAGAAGTTCCATCGTTATAATAGATCTTCAATTTACCAGTATCTGAATTGAACCAAAAATCTTGATTTGGGCGACTGCCAGTTGGTGTCGCTGTTCCAACAGTAAGATTCGCATTTCCAATTCCAGTACCACCAGAAGAAACAAATGTTACATTGGCGTTTCCATAACCATCATCTTCAACAGCAATTGTAACTGTTGCTGTATTTACGAAGTTGATATTTGCAGTATTGATCAATGAACCGCCATTTGCGGTCACTTGAATATTGCCAGATCCACCACCCCCACCACTTCCAGTGATTGTGATAGTAACGTTATCGCCTGAGTTAGTCGCAGTAACACCAGCACCAACAAAGTTTATGCTTGCAACATTTGTTGTGAGATTTGTGCCTTCATCTTTGATTGTGATAGCAGCACCACCGCCACCACCACCGCCAGGACCTGATGGACCAGATGGACCTGTTGGTCCTTGTGGTCCTGTGACTGAGTTTCCTTGTGGACCCTGAGGTCCTTGAGGACCAGTTGATCCAGCAGTGCCTTGAGGTCCTTGTGGACCAGTATCACCTGTTGTTCCTTGTGGACCTTGAGGTCCTTGTGGACCAGTGTCACCTGTAGTTCCTTGAGGTCCTTGAGGTCCTTGCGGACCAATCACACCTTGAGGACCTTGTGGTCCCTGTGGTCCTGTAACACTCGCACCTTGTGGTCCCTGTGGACCTTGTGGACCCATTGGTCCTGCGCTTGGTGTTTGACCTAAACTAACCCAAGACTCACCGTCCCACTGCCAGGTGTTGCCACCGTAGGAATATGTGTCATTTAGGACTGGTGAATTTGGGAAATTGATTGCCATTGATTATTTATTTGGTCTAATTGAGTTTGATGATGACAATACCAGAACCACCAGCGGCACCAGTCGATGTTGGATCACTCCATCCTGCTCCGCCTCCACCGCCAGTATTTGTTGTGCCTGCTGTTCCTGCTCCTGTAAATACACCAGAAACACCACCGCCACCAGATCCACCAGCACCTGCTGTT
>Ga0315909_10007430_pt1 | contig 12244 bp, 14 predicted proteins | sample LakEriMetagenome_11_FD_203527 | JGI IMG/M metagenome (GOLD analysis project Ga0315909, IMG submission 203527) | Freshwater fungal communities from buoy surface, Lake Erie, Ohio, United States - Buoy 2 MA125 | ecosystem: Environmental > Aquatic > Freshwater > Lake | place: USA: Lake Erie, Ohio...
CCTGTAAATGGTAAAATTTGTTAGGAGATAAATATGTCAGCAGTACAATTTGATTTAACCAACTTCAACTCAGTAATTCAGGCGAAGATGAATCAACTGCATTCTACTACTTCCGCCAATGATATGATTCTTATCCTAAAGGCGCTAGAATCGGCATATAGTACAATTTTAAATGGTACTGCAATTAATACTGCAAATGCTATTACAGATATCGGTAATACTAAAGTAGCAGCAGTAAATACCGCAGGAACCACACAAGTAAATGCAGTAAATACAGCGGGAACCACACAGGTTGGCCTAGTAAATACAGCTGGAACAACTGGCGTATCAAATATTAATACAAATAAAACAACAGCACTGACAGAAATAGATGTGGCAAAAACACAAGCAGTCGCATTAGTTACAAGTTCAGCTGGCGGAACAAATCCGTTCTTGTTGATAGGAGCATAATAAATGGCAACAGACTATAAAATTTTAGGACAAGCGCAAGGTGTAAATGCACCAGCACAAGAAAATATAAATCTTTATCCAGATCCAAACCACGAAAGATATACTTCAGAATTTAACCCAGGCGCTAACGCAACAAATGCTGTTGGAAATGCAAATAACAGTATCTGGGTCTGGGATCCAGCAAGCCATAACACATCACACGCAGAACAACACTGGCCTATGAACAACTCTACTCATGGAGGAGCACAGGCATCTGGAAGAACAGGATATGTTAGATTTTCTTCACATGAAAATACTGGAAATAGCCATAGCCAAGGAGTGGGTCACGCAAGATCTTGGTTTCTAGACCCAGATAGAACTGGAACACTTACTGCTGGAAAAACATACACAATTAATCTTTGGGCGCATGCTACAGTTGATTCTCATAACCACCACGCACAACATGGACAAAATAGCTTACAATTTTGGGATGGAGCTGCATGGCAAATTGTGGTTGGAGGATTTGCAGGTTCAGTAGCAAGCCACCTTAACAACGTAGACAATACCCATGCTGGTATTAATCAAATTCAAACAGATGCTGCTGGCAATAGACAATCTTGGGCAAGCGGTTGGTGTAGATATTATAGAACATTTACAGCACAAGCAACAGATAAATTTAGAATGAGAGTTAATCTAGGAACTCACAACTCTAGCGTATGGCAGAGGCTTTCCTTAGATAACGTATATGTTGCAGAAGGAGCAATTCCACGGGCACTTATCCCAGATAAAGCTCCTGACGGAACAAGCGGAAATCCCATAGCTATTCATACACCACCTTTTACGACAAGAGCAGAAGGATGGGCTGCATTACCATATCAATCTCCAACAACAAGAAAGTTTACAGGAGAATGGCAAACTGTTTACCAGGTTCCAGATCTTGCAGGTGCAAGTGCAGTATGCTCTACATTAACAATTACAAATACTGGATCTACTGCAAATACATATAGAGTAGCAATTCAAAAGTTTGGTGAAACTCTTACACATAAGCATATAATTGCTTTTGACCATAATTTAGCAGCTCAATCTCTTGAGACACTAACACTTGGTGTAACATTAGGAAGACAAGATAAGCTAATAGTTCAATCAGACTCAGAAAGAATGTCATTCTCTCTATTCGGATCGGAAAATACCCTATAATGACAAGAAGAGTAGTTGGAGGAGTAGCTGGTACAAGCACAGTTGTAACACAAAACAACTCCTCATATGTATTACTTGCAGAAACAACAAATACTGCTTCAGTAAATCCTTTTAGCGGAATGTCAAATCCAGTAATGCTTGATGGAACAAGCACAGTCACTTTTGCAAATATTCCACAGACATATAGGGATCTTAAAGTTCAACTTTCTTATATGTCACATAACACTAATAACGATTCTCAGTACAGATTTACTTGGTGGTATAACAACGATAACACAAATCAAAGATACTACACTCGTGGAGGTACTCAGGCAACTGGTACTCCAGGATGGAATGCCGATAACGTAGATAGATTTTATGGATGGTATAGCTATAATCATTTAAATCGTGGAAGAAGCTGGTCAAGTAATGGAGAAATTATAATTCCAAACTATTCTACAACCCTTAAAACAAATCATAGGGGTGCTTATGGCGTTCATTTTAACATGGAATCATTAAGCTATCCAACACAATGGGGATGGAATTATTACAATGCTGATGTTGTAAAACAACCAGTTACCCGTTTAGACTTTTCCTGGGAAAGCGATGTTAAGTTTAGCGAAGGATCTAAAATAAGTCTTTACGGAATTGGCGCAAAGTAAAAATAGTGTATAATATAAACGGAGGAACAAATGCCATCTACATATAATTTATTCGAAAGATACGGGTTTACATCCCCTACCGAAACGGGAGAAATTCTTTATGCACCAGTAAAGAACGGCCTTGGAGTATCAGTTCAACAGGGAACTACAAATCAGATATACTCATTTGATGCAACAGCAGATTATGCAACATTTACAACAACTGGCTTAACCGCCTACTACGACCCACATTTTGGAACAGTAGGAGTTGGATGTCCAAAGTATACAATTGATGGATCAAACCCTTCACCAACAATTAAATTTCCTTCAGCAGATTATTTTCAAACATCGGCGGATACATATAAAACTGGACAGTTATCAATTTGGTCAGAATATGCACTTCAATTTAGATTAGACCTACAGCTTCAAAATGATTCAAATACTCAAGTTGGAGGCGTAGATAGCTCTTCAGTTATTACACTAGTCCCATATAAATGGAATACTATTACAGTAACAACATCAACTAACTCCACTAAGTTTTTGATGACATTAAATGTAATGAACACAACTTCAGCAGATTATGGTAAAAAATTCTGGATTGATGATATCCAGGTTGAAAACTTAAGATATGCAACCCCACCAACAAATGGAGTTACAAGAGTTGCTGGAGACTGTTCATTTTCTGTTCCAAACTGGGGTGCAGACTATACTATAACTGGATGGACCGTTATTGGGCCACAATGTAGCACAGCAGCAGGCGGAACACATTCGTTTTTTACTCTTTATAAGACAAACTCATCTTACGCAACAATGAGATATCAAGAGGGTGCCACAAGAGTAAATGCTTTTAAAGATGACACAGATCCAAACACAGACATATCTATAACATCAACAGATTATGCCCCTGGAGACCTAGTATTCTTTGCTCTTGTTCATAATGCAGGAACCTTGGTAGCATATACAGCAAAAAGTGGCGGGTCGATATCTTCTGTATCTGGAAATACCGAATGGGAAGGCTTCGATAGGATTTTTGTTGGAGAAGATCCAGTAAATAGCCATTTTGCAAATGCACCAATTGAACAGTTATTGTTCTGGGACGAGGCTTTAACACAGGAAGAAGTTACAACAATATTTAACTCATCTGCAGCCTATGACTTTAACACAGATAAGAGAATCGTGTTTGCTTTTGCAACACCTACAACCGCAGGAACGTCTAAAGCCCTAAGCACATTTTCTACTGGGTTTTATAGAAATTTAGACAGAACAGCTTCTTTAGATATAATTCCTTTAAATGGACTTGCTGGAACAATTTCTGTAACAACTGGATTTTCTGCCGCCACACACATTGTTTATGGAGAAGATGTTACTAAATTATACTTAAACGGAATAGTTGCAAGCGGATCTAATCTACAAACTGCAAATATCTATAGAGTTTTGGGTATTAAAAGAAACCCTGGCGTAGGATCAGTTGCCTACCTAGTTAAAATTTAGGAGAATATATGTCAGTAACATATCACGGATCAATAGAGAACGAAGAGGTTATGAGAATTGGCCTTGGGTTAACATGTATAGTTCCAGTTAATTCAAAGGAAGTTCAAGACTGGATTGCCAATGGTGGCGAAATAATTCCAATTACAGTACAGCCAGTTCAACCAGAAGACGAATAGTCTATAGATAAGTCATTAAAAATAGCCCTAAAAAGGGCTAGACTTTTCTGATTTTAAATGGTAAAATATTCATATATATATAAGTTATATATGTATTTAAAGAAAAGAATAATATGAGCGAAATAAACAGTATTGCAATTGTTGGTGGCGGATCTTCTGGATGGATGACTGCAGCCACACTTATTCATGCGTTTCCAAATAGAGAAATTACTTTAATTGAAAGCCCTAATATTTCAACAGTTGGTGTTGGAGAAAGTACACAGGGGGCGGTTACTCAATGGGTAAAAAGTCTTGGAATAGACCATAAAGATTTTATGCAATATACAGATGCTTCATATAAAATGAGCATTAAGTTTACAGATTTTCATAAAAAAGGCGATAAAGGATTCCACTATCCGTTTGGCACAGCATATTTTGGTGACTCTCAATATGGTGCAAAGGACTGGTACATGAAAAAAGCTAAGTATCCAGAAACTCCAGTTCAAGATTATTGCAATACATTCTTTTCTCAAATGGCATTAGTAAATAAAAATAAAATTAATACTAATAAGTACGGAATATTTAATGATTTTAGTTTCTATGACGCTTCAGCGTTTCATTTTGACGCAACCAAGTTCGGTCTTTGGCTAAGAGATAGGTATGCTCTTCCTAGAGGAGTTAAGCATATTACAAAAGAAGTTTCAAAGATTAATACTGGTGATATTGGAATTACATCACTTACACTGGAAGATGGTTCAGACTTTAAAGCAGATTTATATATTGACTGTACTGGATTTAAGTCTATGTTACTAGAAGAAACACTAGGGGTCGAATTTGAAGATGCTTCAGATAAACTCCCTTGTAATCGTGCATGGGCCACCCAAATACCATATGTTAATAAAAAAGAAGAGATTGAAAACTTTACAAACTGTACAGCTCTTGGGTACGGATGGGTTTGGAATATCCCATTATATTCAAGAATTGGTACTGGATATGTTTATTCAGATAAATTCACAACTCCAGAAGAAGCTCTAGAAGAATTTAAACAGCATTTAAAGGAGAAAAAGGATCCAATATATGCTCCAGACCGTGACTTTAGTAATGTAGAGTTTAAAGACATTAAAATTAAAACTGGAATTCACAAAAAATTATGGGAAAAGAATGTCGTAGCTCTAGGTCTTTCTGCAGGATTTATTGAGCCTTTAGAAAGCAATGGCCTTTATACAGTTCATGAATTTTTAAGAGTTTTAGTTAAGTCATTAGATAAGGGATTTTCTACACAATTTGATAAAGATTCTTATTCGTACGAATGTAGAAAAATATTTTATGGCTTTATGTACTTTGTTCAAATGCACTATACGTTAAGTAGAAGAGACGATACAGATTTTTGGAAGTATATGACCTCACAGTCAGTTGATTTAGAAAATATGACTACTGGATATAACCATATATCTTCAACAAGAACTCAATATCAATCAGACTATGAAACAAATAGCGGTATACACTGCATTGCAACTGGTCATCATAACTTTACTTATGGAAATTATATCAAAGATACATTTAATGCTTATTCTGGACAAGACGCAGATCTTACTGTAGAAGGATTTATCTGGAAGACAGATCAGTCAAAGAAAAAGTGGGAAGAAGAAGCTGATCTTTCACCAAGTCACTATGAGTATTTAAGAGATAATTTTCACTCTAACAAAGAAGATATAGATGAAGAGGTTTAACACAAAAAAAATAAAGTTTTTAGTAAGTGGATTTAATCCAGGTTCTCTTTTAGAGCATTCTGATATTCCTTCTCCTTCAAAAAACTTTCTTCCAGAATGGTATAAGAATACTAAAAAAACTAGAAAAGATTCAGCAGAAACCGCATCTAAAACAAATATAAAAGATTGCATGCCTTTTGCAGACACGCTTCTATCTGGATATACTTGGACACTTCCATCAGATGTTTACGTTGAAAGAGTTCCTGGAGAAAAACCAGCACCAAAAATAAATTTTAATAAAGATCTAGATTATATTAGCAATAGAGATCCAAAAAGTGCAGGTCTAATGGATGTTCCAGACGGATGCTACGATATACATTTTTTATGGAAACACCCACTGCACATTCAGACTCCACCAGGATATAGTGTTTTAATAACACAGCCATTAAATAGGCACGATCTGCCATTTATATCCCTATCTGGAATAGTTGATACAGATGTGGTTCCATTAAGACCAGGAAACTATCCATTCTTTTTAAAGAAAAGTTTTGAAGGAATGATTCCAAAAGGAACACCAGTTTTGCAAATTATTCCAATAAAAAGAGAAAATTGGATTTCAGAAAAAGATACTGACTTATTTAAAACATGGCAAATGAATACCTATGATGTTAAATCACGATTAAGTGGATGGTATAAAAAACAATTTTGGCAAAAGAAATCTTATAACTAATGCTTAAGCCCAAAGATATAGTTCAGGTAACTAAGCAGTTAGGTCGTAAAGAATACTGGAACATGACAAACACCATAGAGTTTTGGGCATTTTCTACAAAACTAATGATCATATTTCCAGGATTGATCCTAGGAATCCAGTTCTGGTGGCTATACATATTTGCCCTAGTTTCAAGTCTAGCTTTAATTCTTACTTCAACCGTCAAGACCTTGCCAACAATCATATACTTCAATGTTGGCTGGACCATACTAGCTTCCGCTGCAATAGCTAAACATTTTGGACTTATACTTTAATTAATTATAAGTCGTTACGGGGTATAATATATCTATATGGCTACCTCATTTCCAACCTCTTTAGATGCTCTGCAGAACCCGCATTCAACCACCCCGCTTCATGCAGATGGTGGACACGCACAGCAGCACATTAATTCAAATGATGCCATTGAAGCATTGCAATACAAGGTTGGTCAAGATAATTCAACAGTAGTAACATCACATGACTATAAGATTGCACAGCTCGAAGGTCTTGTAACTTCACAAGTTGCTGGAGCAAGGTCTTTATATGCTGATGTAAGAAATCAAAGTGGAGCTCCTATCGCTAAAGGATCTCCAGTTCGTATTACTGGCACAGACGGAGCCTCTGGAAAAATATTAATAGATGTAGCAACTAACTTTACTGAGGCTGGATCTTCAAAGACATTTGGCCTTACAACATCTGCAATAGCAAATAACTCTAATGGTCAAGTAATAACATTTGGATTGCTTGAAGGAGTTGACACAACTGGTGCAGTTGATGGAGACCCAGTATGGCTAGGAATAAACGGGGCTAAAATATTTGGCCTGATCAATAAACCATCTGCCCCAAATCATTTAGTATATTTAGGAGTTGTTGCAAGAGGCGGTCAACAAAATACTGGTTCAATTCAAGTAACTATTCAAAACGGATTTGAGTTAAAAGAATTACATGATGTTTCAGTACAAAGTCCGTCTACAGGCGACACAATTAGATATAATCAAACTACAGATTTATGGGAAAAGTACACATTAAATAATTTTGTAACTACAGATAATTTAAGTAACACTCTCGGAGACTATGTTCCAATTGGCGATGTTGGTCAGCCTGACGGCGTAGCGTCTTTAGACTCAACTGGTAAAATTCCAGTATCGCAACTTGGTAATTTAATTGATGGAGCTCCAGCCGCTTTAGACACACTTAATGAATTGGCAGCAGCTTTAGCAGATGATTCAAATTATGCAACTACAATTACAAACGCATTGTCTCTAAAGGCACCTTTAGCCAGCCCAACATTTACTGGAACTGTAGACTTTTCTTCAGCCACAGTTAATGGAGTTATATCAACTGTTCAGCAAAATGGAACGGCTTTAACCAAGAGGCCAACCCTTAACTTTTTAGGTGGAGCCCTTGTCCAAGATGACTTGGTTAATAACCGAATAAATGTTACAATTACAGGAGGAACACCAGAGCTAATTGATGGCGGTAATTTTGACTCAGTGTCTCCATACGATGGTGGAGCGCCAGACGCAACAACATTCGAAAATACATTTGACGCAGGAGAAATTGCAGCATGAGCGTAAATTCAAGATTCCAAATTCGTAGAGGTACCGCAGCAGAGTGGACAGTATCAAACCCAACATTGGCGGCAGGAGAATGGGGTTTTGAAAAAGATACTGGACGATTTAAAATCGGCAGAGGAACAATTGCTTGGACAGCCTTAGAATATGCTGGCCTAACTCCAAATACAAATGATACGTTTACAAATAAGACAATTAATCTTTCTAACAATACATTGTCTGGAACAGTAGCTCAATTTAATACAGCCCTTTCAGACGATAATTTTGTAACTTTGACTGGATCAGAGATTCTTACAAATAAGACTCTGACTAGCCCAACAATTTCTAACCCTACATTTACTGGACAAATGTCTGGAGTAGAGTTAGCATTCGCACAGAGCATAGTTTTTGAAGGAACCACAGCAGACTCATATGAGATGACCTTGAGTGCTGGAGAACCAACAGAGGATAGAGTTATTACCCTTCCAAACGCTACCGACACCCTTGTAGGTAGAGTAACACAAGACACTTTACAAAATAAGAGCATTAGCGGCTCTCAAAATACGCTTACAAATATTCCAAATGCAGCCTTGGTAAATAGCTCCATTACTATAAATGGAACTGTAGTATCATTAGGTAGTACAACTGAAATCGCCACAGGCGGGGGCAAAGCAGGAATATTTATGTTAATGGGAGTATAAAATGCCAGAGTATATTAAAATTTTAGGACAAGTAACAGCATCAACAGCTGGACCACTTCAACAGCTAAGCATGTTTCCAGATCCAAACGGAGAATTTGCTACAACAGATGTAACATTTGCACATCCAAATCAAAGCCCACTTTTTGGTGTCCCAACAGATAACGGTGGTGGAGTTAACTCAAACTGTCAGGTTGGATACTCTGCATCAAGATTCGCACCAAATTCTGCAAACGCAGGAGGCAGAACAAACTCCTTTTTTACATCAACACATAGCGATAACATGAGACCTTTATGGAAAATGAGTACCAATACAACTGGACTAGAAAGACCATTTTTAAAATCTGGTCAAGTTTATACTATGTCATTTTGGGCAAGATCAGAAGGCGGTAGCCACTGGAATAGCCATCATGGACATGGCGGAATTCATTACTCAAGAGGTGCTGGACTATACGACATTATTCCTTATACAAGTAGCGTAACAGATCACGCTTATAGCGGATATGGCTGGAATGATGATAGTAGTATACAGAATAACTGGAAACAATGGTATGCAACATTTAACGGTGAAGGCGGATTTTTTGACCTACAAGTTCAAATGAGAAATCATAGCTTTAATGCATGGACATATTTCTACTTTGATAATTTTACAATTTTAGAAGGCGCTGTTCCAAAAGCACTTCTTCCAACAAGACCACTAGACGGGGCTTCTGGAAACGCAAATGCCCTATATACATCACCATATACAACACGTTCTGAAGGCTGGTCTTCTTTAGAGTATAGATCTCCAACAATTAGAAAAGTAACTGGAGCCTGGCAAACACTTTATACTGTTCCAGATAATAGAACAGCAGTAGCCTCAACTTTAGTTATAACAAATTATGGAACATCTGCAGCAACTTATAGAATTGCAGTACAAAAATATGGTGAAGCATTAGCATCTAATCATATATTAGCTTTTGACCATCCAATTATACAAACATCAAGTGAATCTATGAGTATAGGACTTACACTTTCAGCTGGAGATAGAGTAATAGTTCAATCTGATACAAATAAACTTAACTTCCAGCTATTCGGTGCAGAACAGACAGTAGGATAATATGACAATCAGAAAATCGGGGGGAACGCTAGCTACTTCTGTTCAAAATAATTCATCATATGTTTTAATTGCTGAAACAAGCCCTCTTTCTGGAACAAAAAATCTTGCTAGTGGTATGACTAACCCACAAATGATAGACGGGACAGCACAGTTAACGTTTGACAATATTCCTCAAACATATCGGGATCTTAAAATTCAGTTTGCTTACATGTCTCACAATACAGCAAATACATCTCAGTATAGAATTTCCTGGTGGTATAACAATGACACCACAAACAATAGATATTATTCTCGTGGAGGTACAGTTGCAACTGGTACTCCAGCACATAACTCAGACAACACAGATAGACACTATTTTATGTACTGCAGAAACCACACACAGACATCATGGGGCTCAATTGGAGAGATAACAATTCCAAATTATTCAACAGCATGTCCATCAAACTTTAGAATGGCATACGGAACTTCTTGGAATATGAACAGCTTAGACTATACAATTCCATGGGGCTTTAACTACTACAATAACGCAGCAGCAGCACTACCTGTAACCCGTCTTGATTTTTCATGGGAAAGCGATGTTAAATTTAAAGAAATATCAAAGATTTCAATCTACGGTATAGGCGCAAAATAGAATTAGTGTATAATATAAACGGAGGAAATAATGGCAACCACATACAACGTATTTGAAAGATATGGAACAGTTAATCCAGAATTAGCTGGAACTCATTTTTATGGCAACTGCAGATATAACTTGTCACCAGCAATATATCAAGGTACAACTAACACAATTTTTGCTGCTGATGCAACGGCAGATTACTCAACTTTTTCTACAACAGGAATAACTGGATTTTTTGACTCACAACATTACATGTATGGAGTAGGTTCAGCTAGATATATGTTAAATGGTGCATCTCCAACACCATTAGTTAGAATGCCATCCTCATCTTATTATAATACTGGTCAAGATACTTATAAGACTGGATCGGTAAGAGTTTGGTCAGAACACGCTCTTCAAATGAGACTAGATATTCAAATGTATGACGGTAGCGGAAATACTGTTGGAGGAACAGATAGCACAACAGTTACATTGACGGCAAATCAATGGAATACTCTACAGGTAACATCAAGCGTTAACTCTGTTGGATATTTGCTTTCTCTTAATATTTTAAATTTTAACTCAGGCACAGACACGGGTAAAATATTTTATTTAGATCAGGTTCAAGTAGAAAATTTAAGATATCATACAGTATTTCAAAATTCTTCTTCAAGATCTAATGGTCAAATTAAATATACAATTCCAAAAACTGGTCCAGACTATACAGCTTTAATGTGGACCGTTATTGGGCCACAATGTAGCGCAGCAGCAGGCGGAACTCATCCATTCTTTACTTTATATAATACATCAACATCTTATGCAACATTAAATTATCAAGAGGGATCAACAAAGCTACAGGCGTTTAAAGACGATACAGACCCAAATACAGATATTCAAATAAATGCTGTTAACTATAACCCAGGAGACGTAGTATTTGGAGCTTTAGTTAATGATGGATTAACTCTTACAATGTATGTAGCTAAAATGGGAGATGCATCTCTTCTGACAACAAATAGCGCAACAGAGTTTGACACTTTTGAGTCTATTTTCTTAGGACAAGATCCAGCAAATTCACGTTGGGCAAACTCAACATTCGAACAGTTCTTACTATATAATCGTGCTTTAACTCAGGCAGAAGTTTTAGCAATATTTAATTCAGCAACGCCATTAGATTATACATCAGATAGAAGAATTATATTTGCAGCAGCAACGCCGTCAACAATAGCCTCTTACTCTGCACTTGGTGTTAGTGGAGTTGGTTCATATAGAAATGAAGATATTACAGTATCTCTAGATAGAGTATCTGCCCTTAATTCAAATACAACATATGGTCCAACAGGAGCATCTACAGATATGTTTTATGGAACAGATGTTAGAAAATTACAAGTAAATGCTATTATATCTACTGGGTCAAATATATCAACATCAACACTATATAGAGTTGATAACATAACTGACACCCCAAACCTTGGCCCTATAGCCTATGCGAGTAGAATCTAGGAGACAAAATGAATATAGAATCTATAAAGTACGACAATCACGAAAATACACTTGTTAAGATTACATATGATACAACACAAGTAAAATACGGGGTTCCAGTAGAAGACGATGAAGTTTCTCTATGGGTGGCAGAAGGCAATATAATTGGAGAATGCCCATACGGAGATTATGCAACAAAGGGCGATCCAAATAATACGCCAAATACAAATCCAATAGTAGAATAATAATTAACCCATTTAGGGTATAATGGCATTATGTCATATCAATTAAAAACCATAAAAGACTCCCCTATGGGATTTTGGACCCTGGATGAGTCTTCTGGCTCTATTGCATATGATAAGTCTGGATGTAATAATCATGGGACCTATGTAGGATCCCCCGCCTCAAATATGCTGCCTTTAGTTCCTGGCGGAATCTCTGGAACTAAAATAACCAATACAGCATATGCTA
>Ga0315909_10007433_pt1 | contig 12241 bp, 8 predicted proteins | sample LakEriMetagenome_11_FD_203527 | JGI IMG/M metagenome (GOLD analysis project Ga0315909, IMG submission 203527) | Freshwater fungal communities from buoy surface, Lake Erie, Ohio, United States - Buoy 2 MA125 | ecosystem: Environmental > Aquatic > Freshwater > Lake | place: USA: Lake Erie, Ohio...
TTAATCACGAAAGTGTCCTTGCTACTAGTGGGGCACATGAAAAAGCCCAGCTTCTGGTGGTTCGTAAAACTGCCACAACGCTGGGGGCTTAGGTAGAACCTTACCAGTGAAGAATGTGTGAACTCTTGAGTATCGAGGCGCTAATTGAGCAAATCTGGAGAGAGACCACTCTCAGTATCTGGAATGCCTAGCTCGCCAGCGCGTTTATCGGCCATGGCAAGCAGACGTCGGATTCGACCAGCAATTGCATCCTTAGTCATCGGAGGTACTGCCAATGATCCAAGCTCTTCTAGTGATGCCTGTCCATGATTGATTCGTAACTCCCCCGCCTCTTTGAGGTGATCAGGAATGGTTGGGCCAAGAATCTCCATCGCGCGCTGCACACGGGCTGCCGCTGCAACTGCTGCTCTAGCAGAGCGGCGAAGATTTGCATCATCAAAGTTTGCAAGTCGATTAGCAGTTGCTCTGACTTCTCGTCGCATACGACGTTCTTCCCACGCCATCACACTTTCATGTGCACCCAGTCGAGTAAGCAGAACACCGATCGCATCTCCATCACGGATTACAACTCGATCAACTCCGCGCACCTCGCGCGCTTTTGCAACAATTCCTAATCGGCGAGCGGCACCAACTAGAGCTAGTGCGGCTTCAGGACCAGGGCAGGTAATTTCTAAAGATGATGAGCGACCTGGTTCGGTTAATGAACCATGGGCAATAAATGCGCCACGCCATGCCGCCTCTGAATCACAGATTGCAGCTGAGACTACCTGGGGTGGAAGACCGCGAACTGGACGGCCATTTGTATCGACTAATCCTGTTTGACGCGCAAGTGCATCACCTTCGTTTATTACTCGAACGACATAACGTGAACCTTTGCGTAATCCACTGGATGAAAGAACAGCCAAATCTGAATCATGTCCATAGATGTCGGCGATATCTTTTCGTAGTCGACGTGCGCTCTGCGAGGTGTCGAGCTCTACTTCAATAACAATTTTTCCAGCAGCGATGTGAAGACCGCCTGCGAAGCGAAGTAGTGAGGAGACCTCTGCTTTGCGACAACAAGGTTTGGTGATTGATAGACGAGATAGTTCGTCCTTAACTGATGCTGTCATTGCCATGGGGTAATCCAACCATTTACCGAGCGAGAATGTGGCCCAAATGGAGAGCTAATTTTTGGGAATCATGATGAATACTTCCCGGAGCCTTGCGAATATCTGCGACCACAATCTCTCCACCCAAGGTTGATGCTGCAAGCTGCAATGCCTGCTCATCTCTTACAACTGAATGGTCAACAAGACAGTAATCCACCGTTAATCCAGGGGCATAGCGATGAAAGAACTCAAGATGTTCTTCGGGGGTAGAACCTGCAAACTCTTCACCTTGCGCATGTGAAGTGGCATCAAGATTTAGGATTAAAATTTTGCGAGCTTTCGATGTGCATAGCGCATCCAATTGAGCCGGCACAAGTAAGTGCGGAATAACACTTGAAAACCAAGAACCCGGCCCCATCGTTATCCAGTCAGCATCTTCAATCGCACCTAACGCCTCACCTCTGGCAGGTGGATCTTGCGGAATGATGCGAAGTGATTCAATGTGGCCTTTTGCTGTTGCAACCTCTTTTTGACCGCGAACAACAATTCTTCCAGTCGATGTATTAAAGGTTCCTTCAATATCTAATGCCACAGATGCCATGGGAAGTACGCGTCCAATAACTTTAAGCAATTGACCGACTCTGTCTAATGCAACAACGGGATCATCTCCTGCGTTCCACATAGAGGCCAACAAAAGATTACCCATGGCGTGACCGCTGAGTTCGCCATTGCTTTCAAAACGGTGTTGCATTATTTGAGCCCAAGTGCGGCCCCATTCATCATCTGCGCACAAGGCAGTCAGTGCCATTCGCAAATCACCAGGAGGAAAGATTGGGAACTCTTCACGCAATCTTCCGCTAGATCCACCATTATCTGCAACGGTCACAATGGCCGTCAGTTGATTGGTTAGCTGGCGCAATGCGGTCAAAGTGGCGGCTAATCCATGACCACCACCTAAAGCAACAACCTTAGTCAAAACTATTCACGACCTACATCACGATGTGTTGGATGGGCAGAAATCTCCGAACCCATCTCATTGAGTTGTCGTGCTATCTCTTGGGTGATTGCAACACTTCTGTGCTTTCCCCCAGTACAGCCAACTGAGATAGTTACATACTTCTTGCCTTCACGCATGTACCCCTCAATCATTGAATGCACTAAATGAACATAATCCTGAACAAAATCACTCACGCCTTCACTACTCAAAACTCGATCACTGACTTGAGAAGTCAGGCCAGTTAATGGGCGAAGTTCAGGATCCCAGTGTGGATTCGGAATGAATCGGCAATCCAAAACAAGATCTGAGTCAACGGGTATTCCATACTTATAACCAAATGACAAAACATTGATTCGAATTCCTTGCAGCTTTCCTGCTCCAAAAATTTCGCCGATACGCTTTTCCAACTGATGCACATTGAGGTTCGAGGTATCAATTGCAACATCTGACTGCGATCGGATCTCTTCTAATTTTTCGCGCTCACGTGCGATTCCATCAACGATTCGATCCTTGCCCTGTAATGGGTGAGGTCTACGTGTCGATTCAAAACGCTGCACTAAAGCCTGATCGGTTGCATCAAGAAACACTAAACGGTAATCAGAGTTACTTTTCTTTAGTTCATCCATCGCTTGTGTCAGCTCGTCAAAGAATTCTCCCCCACGCACATCCACAACTACTGCTAACTCTTTTCCTTGAGGACCTGTCCCCTTACTTACTAACGCAGGAAGAAGTGCTGGAGGCAGGTTATCGACGACATACCAACCCAAATCTTCGAGGGCATGTGCAACTGTTGAGCGCCCAGCACCTGACATGCCGGTGAGGATCAAGGTCTCCTGTTTAGCCATGCTCTTATCCTCTTACATCTGTCAAGAAGGTCGAAACACGCTCAAGACTCTTTTCAAGGTAGGCCGGCAGCATCTCTTTGTGCTCTTGGTTCTTGGTTTCAAACAAGTAATTGAGCAACAACAAGCGTCGCTGTAGGAGCAAGGCTTTCATCGCATTTGCGGAGTAAGTCGGTAACGGCCTTACGCTTTTGTAACCATTTAAAAGAGCTTCATCTTGTTCCGGTGTGTCCAAATAGTACAAAGTCACCGCTAGATCTTGGGCTTCAACACCAAACCCGCAATCATCAAAATCAAAGATCGACAATCGACCTTCGTTCCACATTAAGTTCCAGCCATGCATATCTGCATGAATGATGTGAATCTTGGAATTTTCATACAACTCGTTTGTGAATTGCATAATCAGATCGTGAGCTTGCTGAATCAGGGTGCGATCTGCGTCCAACAGGACAGACTTATCTGAGAAGAGAAAATCCTCTGTGCCCCAGAAAAAATCACTAAATGTTGGCAGATAGTTGCCAGATGAAAGGGCAAACTCTGAAGATTCTTGATGCAAAGTAGCGATCGCTTTTCCGACTTCATGTAGCTGCTGTGATGTTGGCTCGTCACCAATTTCTTCTCCATCAAGCCACGAATACATCACGCCATAAAGGGTTTGCCCTGAATCTGCATGCAGGCCTGAGACTATGTAATCATCTTTCATCGTCGCAATTGGTATGGGTGTTTGAACACCTGAAGTGCGATTAAGGTGACGAACCCATTCGACTTCGGCTTTCATGTTATCGACGGTTCGGGTTGAGTTGATATTGATTCTAAGGGCGTACTTAGCGCCTGATTCACTTTCTACCGCAAAGGTTGCGTTGAATTCGAAGTTGATGCAAGAAACCTTTGCGCCGTGAATTCCATAATCTTTTAAGAGTTCCGTGGCGAAGGCCGTTAAAGAGTTTTGTTGATCTTCTGCTGGTAAATCAAAAAATTCCCGACCCATTACTTACTCTCCATGATCTCGCCAGTTTCAGTGTCTACTGATTGAGTCACAACTGTAGACAAATGCGTTTCTATGATCGAGGCTATCTTCGAACCTATTCCGGGAGTAGCTGCTATATCTTCAACCGAAGCCTTTTTGATTGCAGCAACGGAACCAAATCGTTCTAGCAAAGATGCTCTGCGGGCTGAACCTAATTGCGGGATTTGATCCAAAACTGACTCCAACATAACCTTTGAACGACGAGATCGATGGAAGGTAATTGCAAAGCGGTGTGCCTCATCTCTAATCCGCTGCAAGAGATACAGCCCTTCACTGCTACGTGGCAATATCAGTGGATCCTTAGAGCCTGGAATCCAGACCTCTTCTAACCGCTTTGCCAATCCGCACAAAGCAATATCGGTAATCCCTAACTCATCCAATGCACGTTGAGCGGCGTTAACTTGAGGCTGACCACCATCAACCACAATCAGCTGTGGCGGATAAGCAAATTTGCTTGGCTTTCCGCCAAGTTCTGCTACCTCGGCTTCATTTTCTTTACGATCATCTAGCAAACGCCTTAAGCGACGAGTAATGACCTGGTGCATCGCACGAGTGTCATCAAAGCCTTCGCTGGTATCGATGATGAAACGTCGGTACTCGCTCTTCTTAATCATTCCATCTTCGAATACAACCATTGACGCGACAACTGATGTACCTGAAATATTCGAGATATCAAAGCACTCGATCCGAAGTGGCGTGCGACCAAGGTTGAGATGCTCTTCGATTTCAGTTAACGCTTTGCCGCTCACAGCTGCATCTGTGGCTCGCTTACTAAGATACTGAATGAGAGAGTACTGAGCATTCCTCTTTACGGTATCTAGAAGTTCAACCTTTTCACCGCGTTGCGGAACTTTGATTTCGACCTTTGTAGAACCTATCGAGCCAAGCCATTGTTCGAGCTGTTCTTTATCTGAAGGTTCTGCATTGATGTAAATGTTGCGAGGAACTGCGATTGCCCCGGATCCATAGATTGAGTACAGAAGCGCGGTTAACTCATCCTGACCTTCGAGCACCATCTCTTGATCAACAATCCAGGATCGGGAACCCTTCACCGATCCCCGCTGCATTGAAAAGATCGAGCCTGCGGCATGGAAACCATCATGATAAATGGAGATGAAATCTCCATCTAAATCATCGGAGAAATTGCCTTCAGTGGATTTCTGCGCTTTTTCAAAGGATTCGATTTGATCACGCAGACGTGCCGCTCTTTCAAACTCTTCATTTGTAGCAGCGGTATTCATCTCTTCGTGCAGTTTCGGAAGAATGTTTTCCATCCCAGACTCCATGAACTCATTGAGTCGCTCGGCTAATTTTTTATGATCCTCTTTCGAGATCCAATCAACGCAAGGTGCTGCGCACTTGCCGATGTCCCCCAATAGACACTGTCTCTTGCTGCGTTGAGCGCGAGTGAAATTTGAGGACGAACACGATCTGACGGGAAAGACCTTGAGCAAAACTTCAAAAGTATTTCGCAGCGCCCAGGCGTTTGTATACGGTCCGAAATACTTTAATCCTGGACGTTTATCTTTTCGGGTAATGAAGATCATTGGGTATTCATCATTGAGCGATAAGGCTAAGTATGGATAAGACTTGTCATCCTTGAACTGCACGTTGTACTTGGGTTGGTACTGCTTGATCCAACTAAACTCCAGCGCTAGCGCCTCAAGTTCAGTGCTGACGATCGTCCAATCAACACGAACCGCTTCATGGACCATACGATGGGTCTTGGTCGCAAGATTTGCTTGAAAGTAATTGCTGAGTCGATTCTTGAGGTTTTTCGCCTTACCTACGTAAATGACCTTGTCCTGTTTATTGTAAAAACGATACACCCCAGGGTGTTCCGGAATATTGGTCGGCCGATAACTTTGAGGATCTGCCATTGGATTACTTTTTCGCAGGGGCTTTTCTATTTGATTTTAAGATTTCACCCAAGAACTGCCCGGTGTAACTTTCCTTAACGGCCGCAACAGTTTCAGGAGTTCCTTCGGCAACTACTAGTCCCCCACGGAAACCACCTTCGGGTCCCATGTCGATTACCCAGTCCGAGCACTTAATGACATCTAGGTTGTGCTCGATAACAACAACTGTGTTGCCGGTATCTACTAAGCGATTGAGCACGGTTAACAACTTGTTGACATCTTCAAAGTGCAAACCTGTTGTAGGTTCATCCAAAACATAAATCGTGCGGCCCGTTGAACGGCGCTGAAGTTCTGTTGCAAGCTTTACACGTTGAGCTTCGCCACCAGAAAGGGTTGGCGCAGATTGGCCAAGACGGACATACCCCAGACCAACATCATTCAGCGTCTTTAAGTAACGGGCTATCGCGGGTACAGATTCGAAGAAGCCATGCGCCTCTTCGATAGGCATATTCAAAACTTCGGCAATAGTTTTGCTCTTGTAGTGAACTTCTAATGTTTCACGGTTATATCGCGCTCCATGACAGACCTCGCAAGGAACATAAACATCCGGCAAGAAATTCATTTCGATGGTGATGGTTCCGTCTCCGGAACAGTTCTCACATCTACCGCCCTTGACGTTGAAAGAGAATCGACCTTGTTGGTAACCGCGAATCTTTGCCTCACTAGTTTCCGCAAAGAGCGCGCGAATCTTGTCAAAGACACCTGTGTAGGTTGCCGGATTTGAACGCGGAGTTCTTCCAATAGGCGATTGATCCACATGGACAACTTTGTCCAACAGTTCGATACCAGTAACGGTTCTGTGTCGACCAGGAACTAGTCGCGCGCCATTTAACTTATTTGCTAAGGTCGTGTACAGAATGTCATTTACTAAGGTTGATTTTCCAGAACCAGACACTCCTGTTACAGAGACAAAGACACCTAGTGGTACTTCGACTTCGATGTCTTTGAGGTTGTTTTCCTTAGCACCCTTTACAATAAGCTTTCGCTTAGGGTCTATTGGACGGCGCTTATTAGGGATCTCAATTGATTTACGTCCCGATAAATATGCACCAGTTATGGATTCCTTGGAAGCAATGAGTTCTTCATAACTTCCGGAAACAACAACTTTTCCTCCATGCTCGCCAGCACCTGGTCCGATATCTACGATCCAGTCAGCGGTGCGAATTGTTTCTTCATCATGTTCTACAACGATCAGGGTGTTTCCTAAGTCGCGCAATCGAGTCAGAGTTTCGATCAAACGCTTGTTATCGCGTTGATGCAGGCCGATTGAAGGCTCATCTAGAACATAGAGAACTCCTACAAGACCGCTACCAATCTGTGTTGCTAAACGAATGCGCTGTGCTTCACCGCCAGATAAAGAGCCAGCCGGTCGTGCGAGTGAAAGGTAATCAAGACCGACATCTAATAAGAAACCAAGACGAGCGTTGACCTCTTTCATCACGCGTTCTGCGATCTGTGCCTCACGCTTATTGAGCTTGATTTGCTTCAGAAAGACCGCACAATCTGCAATGGAAAGTTCGCAGATTTCAGAGATGTTTTTGTTGCCAATCGTCACAGCCAGTACTTCAGGCTTTAAGCGGGCACCGTTACAAGTTTCGCAGGCGATTTCGCGCATGTAAGCCTCGTACTTATCGCGGCTGTAATCGCTATCTGTTTCTTCATGTCTGCGATGAATAAAAGGTATGACACCCTCAAAACCTGTGGTGTAGTTGCGTGCACCGTAGCGCCCCTTGTACTTCATCTTGATTTCGTACTCATAGCCATTCAGGATCGCTTCACGTGCTTTCACTGAAATCTTTTTCCACGGCGTATCAAGCGAGAAAGGCAGATCCTTAGCTAAGGCTTCTAATAAACGCAGGAAGTAATCAGAAGATTGACCGCCTGACCAAGGTGCAATCGCACCATCATTAATTGAGATTGAGTCATCAGGAATAATCAGATCCTCATCAACCTCTTTTTTGGTACCAATTCCAGAACATTCCGCACAAGCTCCAAATGGAGAGTTGAAAGAGAATGAGCGGGGCTCTAGCTCTTCAAATGAAAGCTCACAATCGTGGCACGCTAAGTGTTCGCTATAGGTGCGTTCTTTATCTTCACCTTTTGCATCGACAAAATCGAGGATGACGATTCCTGACGCCAAGCGCAAAGCATTTTCAATTGAATCCGTTAAGCGGGTTTTGCTTTCAGCTTTGGCAGTCAAGCGATCAATAACTACTTCGATGGTGTGCTTTTCCTGCTTCTTTAACTTTGGTGCATCCGAAAGCTGAACTACTTCGCCATCGATTCGTGCACGCGAATAGCCTTGAGTGATCAGATCATTGAAGAGTTCTACGAACTCCCCCTTGCGTGCTCTTATAACTGGTGCAAGAACTTGGAATTTTGTTGTGGCTGGAAGTTCCAGAATTTGATCGACAATTTGTTGTGGCGATTGATGAGTAACTACCTTGCCGCACTTGGGACAATGAGGTGTACCTGCGCGAGCAAATAAAAGGCGCAAGTAATCGTAAACTTCGGTGATTGTTCCAACGGTAGAACGTGGGTTTCTATTTGTTGATTTCTGATCGATCGATACAGCAGGTGATAAACCTTCGATGAAATCGACATCTGGCTTGTCCATTTGGCCAAGAAATTGGCGAGCGTAGGCTGACAAAGATTCGACGTAACGACGCTGACCCTCGGCAAAGATGGTGTCGAAAGCTAGCGATGATTTTCCAGAGCCTGAAAGACCCGTGAAAACAACTAGCGAATCTCGAGGAAGTTCAATAGAGACATTTTTGAGGTTGTGTTCGCGCGCTCCACGCACAACCAACTTATCGATGCTCAAACCCCGGCCTCTTCCATCATTCGCAACTCTTTCTTCAATATCTTGATTTCATCGCGTAATCTGGCGGCGACCTCAAATTGAAGTTCAGATGCGGCGTTGCGCATCTGTTCGGTGAGCGAGCCTATCAATGCGATTAGATCCTTGCGCGGTAAGGAAGTAGAGGATTTGTCATAAATTCCAGCCGACGAGGCAATCTTCTTGGCTCCGCCCTTTTCATGGGACAGCAGCTCTTCGGTATCTTCACTTTCACGATTAATCAGGTCAGTGATATCCGCAATCTTTTTGCGCAGTGGTTGAGGATCTACTCCTCGTTCCAGGTTGTACGCAACCTGCTTTGCGCGGCGACGATTGGTCTCATCGATTGCTTTCGCCATGGAATCTGTAATTCGGTCGGCATACATATGAACTTCGCCAGACACATTTCGAGCAGCACGACCTATCGTCTGAATCAACGAAGTTGAAGAACGAAGGAAGCCTTCTTTATCAGCATCCAAAATTGCAACCAAAGACACTTCGGGCAAATCCAAACCTTCGCGCAGCAAGTTGATACCGATTAGAACATCGTAATCACCTGTACGAAGTTCTCGCAGCAATTCAACTCGGCGTAAAGTATCTACTTCTGAATGCAGGTAACGAACATTGACGCCACGCTCTTGTAGATAATCAGTTAGGTCTTCAGACATTTTCTTGGTCAAGGTGGTGACCAGGACGCGCTCATTTTTAGCCGCGCGAATATTGATCTCATTAAGTAGATCATCGATCTGTCCCTTAATCGGCTTAATTACTATCTGTGGATCTACCAAACCAGTTGGGCGAATGACTTGTTCGACCACATCACCATTGACCTTAGCCATCTCATATTTTCCGGGAGTAGCAGACAAGTAGATTGTTTGACCTGTTCTTTCAACAAATTCTGGAAACTTCAGTGGACGGTTATCCAGAGCGCTAGGCAAGCGAAAACCGTGTTCTACTAATGTGCGTTTACGAGAAGCATCGCCCTCAAACATTGCACCAAGCTGTGGAACAGTAACGTGGCTCTCATCGATAACTACTAAGAAATCTTCAGGAAAATAATCAAGTAAACAATGTGGAGCAGATCCAGCTGCACGGTCATCTAAGTGTCTCGAATAATTCTCAATTCCGCTGCAGAAACCGATTTGCTCCATCATTTCGATATCAAAAGTGGTTCTCATTCTAAGACGTTGGGCTTCTAATAACTTTCCTTGCTTCTCGAAGAGATTGAGCTGAACTTGTAGTTCGTCCTGGATGTCTCCGATCGCTCGCTTCATCGTCTCTGGCCCAGCTGCATAGTGCGTAGCCGGAAAGACAAAGATCTCTTCTTCATCTCTAATGATTTCACCAGTTAAAGGGTGCAAGGTAGAGAGTTTTTCAATCTCATCGCCAAACATCTCGATACGAATAGCCAGTTCCTCGTACATGGGAATGATCTCGATGGTGTCTCCCCGAACCCGGAAAGTACCGCGCTCGAAAGCCATGTCATTACGTTTGTATTGAACATCCACGAATTTGCGAAGCAGTGCATTTCGTTCGATTTCCTCGCCCACGCGAAGACGCACCATCCGATCCACATATTCCTGCGGAGTACCTAAGCCATAAATACATGAAACTGTTGCAACAACTATGACATCGCGGCGTGTCAGCAAAGAATTAGTTGCAGAGTGACGCAAGCGCTCTACCTCTTCATTGACGCTTGAATCCTTTTCGATAAAGGTATCTGTCTGGGGCACATAGGCTTCAGGTTGGTAGTAGTCGTAATATGAAACGAAGTATTCAACGGCGTTGTTGGGCAAGAGCTCTCGGAACTCATTTGCCAACTGGGCAGCGAGTGTTTTATTCGGTGCAAGAACCAAGGTTGGACGCTGTAACTGTTCAATGAGCCAAGCTGTTGTCGCAGACTTTCCGGTACCCGTGGCTCCGAGCAGTACGACATCTCGCTCCCCCGCATTGATTCGTTTCGCTATTTCAGTAATAGCAGCGGGTTGATCCCCTGCAGGAACATAATCACTAATAACTTGAAAAGGCTCGACCCTGCGTTGAAGATCAGATATCGGGCGCATTTGCTAAGCCTACTTACTAATTTTCGTGGAGGCTATCCCAGATATTTTCGACCTGGCGTAGCAGCTCATCTTCGCTACCATCATTTTCTATGAGAAAGTCGGCAATTTCGATGCGCTGTTCTCGCGTGGACTGAGCAGCTATTCGGCCTTCAATCTCGGATAGGTGCATCCCTCTGCCGCGTAAACGAGCAACTCTATTTTCTAATTCAGCTTCAACAGTGATAACAAGATCAAATCTCTCATGTGACTTTGATTCAAAGAGCAAAGGAATCTCATAGACAAGAACATCGTTTCCCTTAAGTGAAGCAACCGCTTCTTCAAATTCGCGACGCACAAATGGATGAATGATATTTTCTAGAGCTTCTTTAGCTTTAGAATCTTTAAATATAATTTCGCCCAAAGCGCGGCGATCAATGTTGCCGTCTTTCAAAATTGAATCACCAAAAAGTGCAACAACTTCATCGAAACCTTCTGAACCACGTTCGATTGCTGCACGTGCTAACTGATCTGCATCAATCACCAGCGCACCCAGTTCGGCAAAGTATTGGGCAGCTAATGACTTACCGCAGCCAATTCCTCCGGTTAAAGCGATTACGCGCATGGGTTAAGGGTACCTCTGGTCATTCAAATGGGAATCAAAAAAAGCCCCGCAATAATGCGAGGCCTTCTTTGTACATCTTTCTCTATTCGGCAGCAGCAACTTCTTCTGCTGGAGTAGCAGCGGCATCAGCCACCTTTGCTTCAGCCTTCTGCTTCTTGTGTGCCATGAAACGCTCTTGAGCTTGGGCGTACTGCTTTTCCCACTCTTCGCGTTGTGTTTCATATCCTGGCTTCCACTCTTGTGAATCAGCATCGAAACCTTCAGGGTAAATGAAGTTTCCTTCTGCATCGTAGCGAGCAGCCATTCCGTACTGAGTTGGATCAAATGCTTCGATCTCAATCTCGGTACCTTCATTAGCTTGCTTTAGTGAAAGTGAAATACGACGGCGTTCTAGATCGATATCGATGATCTTTACAAATAGCTCATCATCAACCTGAACAACCTGCTCTGGAATCTCAACATGGCGTTCTGCCAACTCTGAAATGTGAACAAGTCCTTCAATTCCTTCGTGAACACGAATGAATGCTCCGAATGGAACTAGCTTTGTCACTACGCCTGGAACAACCTGATTGATTGTGTGTGTGCGAGCAAATGCCTGCCATGGATCTTCTTGTGTTGCCTTCAATGAAAGCGACACACGCTCGCGCTCAAAATCAACTTCTAGAACTTCAACAGTGACTTCATCGCCAACTTCGACAACTTCACCTGGGTGATCGATGTGCTTCCATGAAAGCTCAGAAACGTGAACCAAACCATCTACGCCACCAAGGTCAACAAATGCACCGAAGTTAACAATTGATGAAACAACACCTGTGCGAACCTGGCCCTTTTGAAGCTGGTTAAGGAATGTTGTGCGTGATTC
>Ga0315909_10007434_pt1 | contig 12239 bp, 10 predicted proteins | sample LakEriMetagenome_11_FD_203527 | JGI IMG/M metagenome (GOLD analysis project Ga0315909, IMG submission 203527) | Freshwater fungal communities from buoy surface, Lake Erie, Ohio, United States - Buoy 2 MA125 | ecosystem: Environmental > Aquatic > Freshwater > Lake | place: USA: Lake Erie, Ohio...
TCTCTTCCTGCAAACGTGGCCAGAAGAGTCGATCGGAATCAATTGAAATTACCACTACCGGAATCTTTACCGTTGAAAGCGCCTCAGCGACGCCCCCGCGGTCTCGGCCTACATCGTGGGAATTCATCGCTTCAGTAAGAGCGATATAGGTATTGGCATCAAAGCGCTTAGCCAACTTGTTTGCTTGGTGGTCTAAATACGATTCGACGGCATATCGACCGGTGTCATCGCCTTGTAGCTCGCGACCAAAGCGCACATCCATTTCGGTCTCGGTTCGGTAGGTTAAATGGGCAATTCGACGAGCGATTCCCATGCCCTCAGTTGGACCTTGGTTCTGTTCGTAGTAATCACCATTGTTGAAATGTGGGTCAGATTTAATAGCCCGGATCTGGATTGAAGCAGCGCCAATCTGATCGCCGGTCGCTACAGCCGAAGAACCAATTGTGCAGATTGCATTAACGCGAGTCGGATGCGAGATCGCCCATTCAAGTGCGCGCATTCCGCCAAGTGACGGGCCTACAGCCAAGAGATAATTTGAAATTCCAAGCGCATCAGTCAGTGCTAATTCGGCAGAGACCATGTCGCGAATCGTCACTGTTGGAAATCTAGAACCCCAACGCTTTCCATCTGGTGCAAGTGATGAAGGTCCGGTGCTGCCCTGACATCCGCCAATAACATTTGGGCAGATAACAAAATATTTATCAGTATCAAGTGGCAGACCTGGGCCAACCATCGAAGGCCACCAACCAGGAACATCGGACCAACCAGTTAGTGCATGGTTGACCAGAATTGCATTGTTGCCCTCGGCGTTTAGCTTGCCCCAACTTTGATAAGCAATAGTTGTATCAAGAAGTTTTTCGCCAGATTCAAGCTCAAGATCACCGATTTTTAAGAATTGCCGATCACCGGGTTCGTGGGTTTCAAGCCACGCCCCAGTGATATGACAATTACAGTCAGATGCCATGAGTCTAGATTCGCAGATTAATTACTTAGCTGCGGCGAAACCATCGGTGATATCAGCTTTAATATCTTCGATGTTTTCGATGCCAACAGATAAGCGAATCAAACCTGGGGTAACACCTGCAGTTAATTGTTCTGCTGGTGACAGTTGTGAATGAGTGGTCGATGCTGGATGAATAACCAGCGAACGAACATCACCAATGTTTGCAACATGTGAGTGCAACTTAAGCGCTTCTACAAACTTCTTGCCCGCTTCGATTCCACCCTTGATTTCAAAGGAGAGAACGGAGCCGGAACCAGTTGGCGCATACTTTGTTGCCAACTTGTGCCAAGGTGAAGATGGAAGTGATGCGTAATTGACCTTCTCCACTTGTGGTTGCTTCTCAAGCCAAGTTGCCAAAGTCTTTGCATTTGAAACATGGCGTTCCATACGTAGTGAAAGTGTTTCAAGTCCTTGCGCCAATAACCAGGCGTTAAATGGGCTGACAGCAGCGCCCATGTCGCGAAGTAGGGTCAAGCGAATCTTGAAGATGTAAGAAAGGTTTGCGCCAAATGGCGAACCAACGCCAAGGGCTTGGGCATAAACCAAACCATGGTAGCTAGGGTCTGGTTCGTTAAATCCTGGGAAGCGATCTTTGTGTTGGGCATAATCAAATTTTCCAGCATCAACAATCGCTCCGACAACTGAGTTTCCATGACCAGCCAGGAATTTGGTTGCTGAGTGAACTACAACATCTGCGCCAAAATCAATCGGACGAATTAAATATGGTGTTGCCACGGTGTTATCCACGATTAGCGGAACGCCATTTTTATGAGCAATATTCGCAACTGTTTCGATATCCAGAACATCGTTCTTTGGATTAGCAATTGTCTCGCCGAAGAAGGCCTTGGTATTTGGCTTAACCGCTGCTTGCCACGAAGCAGGATCGTCAGGATTTTCGACGAAGGTTACTTCGATGCCGAACTTTGGAAGTGTGTAGTGGAACAAGTTATAAGTTCCGCCGTAAAGACTTGGTGAAGAGACAATGTGGTCGCCAGCTTCAGCAACGTTTAGAACTGCGTATGTAGTAGCCGCAGAGCCGGATGCAACAAGAAGAGCAGCTACGCCACCTTCGAGTGAGGCGATGCGTTGTTCAACTGCATCCTGAGTTGGGTTCATGATGCGGGTGTAAATATTTCCAAGTTCAGCTAGACCAAAGAGATCTGCTGCATGCTTGGTATCGCGGAATTGATATGCAGTTGTCTGATAAATCGGAAGTGCGCGCGCACCAGTTGTTGGATCAGGAACTTGCCCAGAGTGAATTTGGCGAGTCTCGAATGAAGCTTTATCTAATGAAAATGACATTACAGACCTCCCAGAAATTAAGGGGGTAGCGTTTTTTACTCGTTACCCACGCTTGCCAATTGCAATTTGCAACTGACCTGGTCTTCACCCGGAGCACCCCACCGTGGTGGAGGGTTGCCGTCCAGTAAGCCGGGGCTAAAACCTGGAACTCATGACCTGGGAAAAGTGTAAATAACTAAATGCGAGTTGTCTAATTGCTAATTAATTGCAGTTACGACCCTGCGATTGAGCGATTAATTGTGCTCGCGCCAGGCCGAAGTAATTGGCAGTCTTCGATCTTTACCAAAGGCGCGCTTGGAAATCTTGGTTCCGGGTGGGTATTGGCGACGTTTATATTCGGCAGCATCGACCATTCGAATAATCTTGGTAGCAAGTTCTAAATCAAAGCCCGCGGCCAAGATGCCAGCTAGTCCTAGATCCTCTTCAATATAAATATGCAGGATTTGATCGAGCTTCAAATAATCTGGCAGAGAGTCAGTGTCCTTCTGACCCGGACGAAGTTCAGCGCTTGGCTCTTTGGAGATTGAATTCTCTGGAATCGGAGGTGTGTAGCCATTCTTTTTTGCCTGGTCATTTCGCCACTTCGCAAGCGCCCAAACTTCGGATTTAAATAAATCTTTAATTGGGGCATATCCCCCGACGGCATCGCCATACAAAGTTGAATACCCAACTGCTAATTCTGATTTATTTCCAGTGGCCAAAACCAGATGTCCCTCTTGATTTGAAAGCCCCATCAAGGTGGTTCCGCGAACTCGGGCCTGAACATTCTCTTCGGCCAGACCGGTTAGCCCAAGTTGGGATAAGAAAGTTGAAACCATTGGCTCGATTTCGATGACTCGATAATTCAGCCCAACGTTCTTCGCAAGTTCAGCAGCATCGGTTAGTGAATGATCAGATGAATATCTACTTGGCAGACCAACGCCAAATACTCGGTCGGGTCCAATTGCATCCGCAGCAATTGCTGCAACGATTGCAGAATCGATGCCGCCAGAAAGCCCAAGAATTACGCTCTTAAATTTATTCTTTTCAACATAGTCCCGAAGTCCAATAACAAGTGCTTGCCAGGTCTGAGAAAGGGCGCTCATTGGATGCGCAATTCCGTGAGTGATTTTCTCGTAAGGCGGCAATGGGTCTTGTGAGATTATGACATCAGGTGTTGAGGTCCCAAGTCGCAGATCTAAATCAACAACCATTAAGCCATCAAAAAATTGTGGGGCCCGGGCGACGACATCGCCATTGGCAGTTGCGACGATGCTGTCACCGTCAAAAACTAAATCATCTTGGGCACCAGTCATATTTACATATGCCAATGGGGCGCCAATATCTTTTGCCCGCTTTCTGACCAAGAGCTGGCGAACATCTTCTTTGGCTCGTTCAAATGGGCTGCCATTTGGGACAAGAACTAAACCAGGAGTTCGGGCCCTTAATTCGGCGACTGGTCCGCCATCAACCCAGATGTCTTCGCAAATTGCGATTCCAATATCGACGCCATGAAAACGAACAACTAGGGATCGATCCCCTGCAACGAAGTTACGGAACTCATCGAAGACGCCATAGTTTGGAAGATGGTGCTTGATATATGTCGCAACAATCTCGCCGCGATAAACCAGAGCAACCGCATTCTGTGGTTTCTGTTCTGCGCTTCCATCCAAATAACCAATGACGGCAAGAATTTCACCAAAGCCCTGATTTTCTAACCGGTCGGCAACTTCCAAAACCGCCGCCTTGCTTGCAACTCTAAAGGTTTGGCGAAGCGCTAAATCTTCGACTGGATATCCAGTTATAACCATTTCCGGAAAGAGCAGAACATGGGCTCCAGCCGCACTTGCCTTGGCCGCATATTCCAAAATTAAATCGCTGTTGCCAGTTAGATCACCAAGGGTTGGGTTTATTTGAGCAAGAGAAATTCGCAGCTGGCCGATTGCTAGAGCGCCGTTATCTCCCATGTGACTAGCCTACCTGCACTCCTATTGGTTACACTTTCTGTTACTTCAAATTGCGACCAGGGACCGAAAGCCGGCTTTGAGTTCGCTACTTTGAAACCAGGAGCCTTATATGTCTCTCAATAATCGGATTTCGATTTCAGATCTTGCTGCCATGAAAAAGCGTGGCGAAAAATGGGCGATGCTCACTTCTTACGAGCAGATGACGGCCGAGATATTTGATGAAGCCCAAATCCCAGTGCTGTTAGTAGGCGACTCGGCTGGTAATAATTTTCTTGGGGCTGAAAATACAATTCCGGTAACCGTAGATGAGTTAATTCCACTCACAAGGGCTGTCGTAAATTCGACTGCTCGGGCAATGGTTGTAGCCGATTTTCCATTTGGCTCTTATGAATCTGGCCCAGATGCTGCATTGGCAACTGGCATTAGATTTTTCAAAGAGGCTAAAGCCCACGCCGTGAAATTAGAAGGTGGCAAGCGGGTTGTCCCGCAGATTAAAAAACTTATTGAATCCGGAATTCCAGTGATGGGTCATCTAGGCCTTACCCCGCAATCAGTTCATGCCCTTGGCGGCTTTAAAGTTCAGGGTCGCGGCGATGATGCCGCCCGAATTATTGAAGATGCAAAAGCCCTAGAAGCAGCGGGAGTTTTTGCACTTGTCCTCGAACTGGTCCCCGAAGAATTAGCGGAGCAAATTACTAAGGAGCTTTCGATTCCAGTTATCGGAATCGGTGCCGGTGCCAAGTGCGATGCCCAAGTATTGGTCTGGACTGACTTGATGGGAATAACCAAGAACGCACCGAAGTTGGCTAAGGCCTACCGAAATCTGCGAATTGAGATGCTAAATGCGGCAAAAGAGTATGCAAATGATGTTTCTTCGGGCCAATTTCCGGGTCCAGAACAAACTTTTCACTAATTTTGCGGAAAATATTTGTCGAAATACATAAAAAAATAAAAAAATATTGTTGCGACACGCAGGTAAAAAATCACTCAAAATAGTGGAAAGTTTTTGTATTTAATGACACGCTTATCCATGAACAGGTTCGGTGACGGATCGAACTATTCTGATTAGGAGATGTAAATGGCCGCAGCTAAGAAATCTGCACCAAAGAAGCGTCGCAAGAAGGCAGCTGCTCCTGCAGCACCAAAGAAGCGTCGCAAGAAGGCAGCTGCTTCTGCAGCACCAAAGAAGCGCCGCAAGAAGGCAGCAGCTAAGAAGGCTGCTCCAAAGCGTCGCAAGAAGGCAGCAGCTAAGAAGGCTGCTCCAAAGCGTCGCAAGAAGGCAGCAGCTAAGAAGGCTGCTCCAAAGAAGCGCCGCAAGAAGGCAGCAGCTAAGAAGGCTGCTCCAAAGAAGCGCCGCAAGAAGGCAGCAGCTAAGAAGGCTGCTCCAAAGCGTCGCAAGAAGGCTGCTGCAAAAGCAGCTGCTCCAAAGAAGCGTCGTCGTAAGAAGGCTGCTGCAAAGTAGTTTTTCTCGAAAAAGCCCCGCGGTGAAAACCGCGGGGCTTTTTCATTTGCAGAAGAAAAGAATTAATCCTCTAAGAAATCATCTCTTAGTTTTGTTGTTACTCGATCAAAAATTTTTGCTAACTCTTCTTGCTCCTTCAGAGTTAAATTATCAACGAATCTATTTCGCACACTTGCCACATGATCTGGGGCGGCCTTAACAATTGCCCGCCAACCTTTCTCGGTCATGACGGCAAAGGATCCTCGCTTATCTTCTGGGCAAACTTCGCGGCGGACCCAACCGGCCTTCTCCATAACCTTCATCCGATGGGAGAGCCGACTCTTTGAGAGCATTGCAATCTCGGCAAGTTCCGACATCCGCATTCTGCGATCCGGTGCATCCGATAGCTGAGCCAAAACTTCATAATCTGGCATAGATAAATCGTGGCCATCCAAATCGGATTCCAAGGCTTCGAGTAAGCGCCGGGATGCAATTATGTAAGAGCGCCAAGCCTTCATCTCGCGGGGATTTAACCACTTTGGTTCATTTGCTGGCATGAGAAAAGTTTAGGTTAAAAGCCAATTAGTTGAAAGTTGAATTACTTATTTTACTGTGTAATAGGCTCTGGTCCATGAAAAGCGGAATCGAATTAAAACATCTAAAGCCAACAGTCCGACCTCAGGATGATTTGTATCGCCACGTGAATGGCACTTGGATCGATAACGCCGAAATTCCAGCAGACCGTTCTTCAGATGGTGCGTTCTACGAGCTCTATCAAAGCGCTGAGCAGCACGTCCGCGAAATCATCGAAGAGCTTGGGGCAAGCGGTGGAACCAAGGGAAGCGTCGCCCAGAAAATCGGCGATCTTTACGGCTCGTTTATGGATGAGGAAAAAGCCAACGCCCTTGGCATCTCGCCCATCGCGAAGGATTTAGAGATCGCATTGAGTGTTTCTAATGTCAATCAATTCCATAAAGTTCTTGGAGATTTTGAGAGCCGCGGCCTTGGTGGAATTTTCTACCAATACATAACAACCGACAACATGGATTCGAATACCAACATCGCCTACATCGGACAATCAGGTTTAAGTCTTCCGGATGAGGCTTACTACCGAGAAGAAGAGTTTGCCGAAATCCGAACTGCCTTTGTAGAACATGTAACCAAAATGTTCACACTCGCCAAGATTGAAAATCCGGCGGCCAAGGCTGAAGCCATATTGAAATTAGAGACCGAGATTGCCAGCAAGCATTGGGACCAAGTTAAGGATCGCGACGCTGTCCTTACCTATAACAAGATGAGCTTTGCCGAATTGAAGGCATCTGCCCCGGGCTTTGATTGGGACACCTGGCTGGCAACTTCAAAGGTGCCAAACAGAGTTATGGCCACCGTAATTGTTCGCCAACCATCTTTCTTTACCGGTCTTGGCGAAATTCTCAAAAACTTCAACGCCGAGGCTTGGTCGGCTTGGTTGGCCTGGCATCTACTTTCCGGCACCGCTTCTTATCTAAGCAGTGAGTTCGTTGATGAAAGTTTTGCTTTCTACGGAACCAAACTCTCTGGAACACCAGAACTAAAAGCCAGGTGGAAGCGTGGTGTTGGATTAGTCGAAGGTTCACTTGGTGAAGCCGTTGGCCAGATCTATGTCGAGAAACATTTTCCACCCGCAGCTAAAACTCGCATGGTCGAATTAGTAGCCAATCTAATTGAGGCCTACCGAATCGATATCGCAGCGCTTACTTGGATGACATCTGAAACTAAAGCTAAGGCCTTTGAAAAATTAGATAAGTTCACGCCAAAGATTGGCTATCCAGATAAGTGGCGCGATTATTCAGCCCTCGATATCTCCAGAGACGATTTAATTGGGAACCTAGCCCGAGTAACAAAATTCAATCAAGATTACGAGTTTGCCAAAATCGGCGCCCCGGTAGATCGCACCGAGTGGCTTATGACCCCACAGACCGTAAATGCTTATTACATGCCAGGCATGAATGAGATTGTTTTCCCGGCCGCAATTTTGCAACCACCATTCTTTGATATCGACGCCGATGATGCCGCTAACTATGGTGGTATCGGTGCGGTAATTGGCCACGAGATTGGCCATGGGTTTGATGACCAAGGATCGAAATATGATGGCGATGGAAATCTAAATAACTGGTGGACCGACTTAGATCGTAAAGAATTTGAAAAGCGAGCCGATAAGTTGATTGCGCAATACGAAGAACTTCGTCCACTTGAAGCTCAGGATGTCCATGTCAATGGCGCCCTGACTATCGGAGAAAATATCGGCGACTTGGGTGGTCTAACGATTGCTTACAAGGCCTACCAACTTTCACTCGATGGCAAAACTCCCCCGGTTATCGATGGCCTAACTGGCTATCAAAGATTTTTTATGGGCTGGGCCCAATGTTGGCGCCAGAAAATGCGTGGCGAGGAAGTTCGTCGCCGAGTTGCGACCGATCCACATTCACCCGACGAGTTTCGATGCAACCAAGTGGTTCGAAATCTCAATGAATTCTACGAAGCCTTTAATTTAGGTGAAAAAGATGCGCTTTATCTGCCCGAAAGCGAGCGCGTTCGAATTTGGTAGCCCAGAAATGGGGATTATTCGCCTTAAAAGGCCGATTTAAGCCCCTTTTCCCGCAAAGCTACATCTCTAAGTTTCGAATGTGAATTAAAGGTAGATAATACGGATATGAACCAATTTAAATTTAAGGTCGAAAAAGAAATTTCCGGCTCAAATTTAAATGGACGCACCGGTGTCATAACCACCCCGCATGGCGAGATAAAAACCCCAGCATTCATCCCAGTCGGCACAAAGGCAACGGTTAAATCTGTTCTTCCAGAATCAATGTCTGATCTTGGGGCCCAAGCCCTTCTTGCAAATGCCTACCACCTATATCTGCAGCCCGGTCCGGAGATAGTTGATGAAGCCGGTGGCGTCGGAAAGTTCATGAACTGGTCTGGCCCAACCTTTACCGATAGCGGTGGCTTCCAGGTTCTCTCACTTGGCGTTGGATTTAAAAAAGTGATCGCAATGGATGAAGACACCTTCAGATCTGATGAAGTTATCGCCGACCAGAAGGAACGTCTTGCCCATGTTGATAACGATGGCGTGACTTTTAAATCGCACCTCGACGGATCTATGCACCGCTTTACACCCGAGGTTTCGATGCAGGTCCAACACCAACTTGGCGCCGATATTATTTTTGCTTTCGACGAATGCACAACACTTCATAACACTCGCAAGTATCAAGAGAAATCTTTAGAGCGCACAAGACTCTGGGCAAAGCGCTGTTTGGTCGAACATGGCCGCCTAACCCACGAGCGCTCAAGTAAGCCATATCAAGCACTTTGGGGCGTTCTGCAAGGAGCACAATATGAGGACCTTCGCCGTAAAGCCGCAAAAGATTTAGACGCACTAGATGAAGATGGAATTTCATTTGATGGCTTCGGACTTGGCGGTGCTCTCGATAAAGCAAACCTCGGAACCATCGTAGGTTGGATGACCGATGAATTGCCTCGCGATAAACCACGTCACTTACTCGGAATCGGCGAGCCCGATGATTTATTTGTCGGAGTCGAAAATGGCGCAGATACCTTTGATTGCGTGGCCCCATCAAGGCAAGCTCGCACAAGCGCGGTCTTCACAAATGCTGGACGAGTAAATATCACCAATGCCAAATTCAATCGTGACTTCAATCCAATTGAAGAGAGTTGCGATTGCTACACCTGCAAAAATTACACAGCCGCCTATTTAAACCACCTCTTTCGCAGCAAAGAGATGATTGGCTCGACCTTGGCGACAATTCATAACGAGCGATTTATCGTGCGACTTGTCGAACGAATGCGCACTGAGATTGAAGCCGGTGATTTTCAGGAATTTAAGAAGGATTTCCTTGGTCGTTTCTACTCTCAATCAAATAAGTAAATGCTGATTCTGCTGCCGCCAAGTGAGGGCAAAAATCAGCCAGCGGGCAAGTCAAAATTAAATCTCGCCAAGTTGGCTTTCGCCGATCATTTGCTAGATGTCCGAACTCGCCTGGTAACAATGCCCTTGACAACAGCTCCGGCCTCAAAGGCCATCGATGTTTACAGTGGCGTGCTTTACCAAGCCTTAGATTGGGGCTCGCTAAGTGCTACTGCAAAGGCGCGGGGCAATAAATCTTTATTAATTGTCTCGGCTATTTTCGGAGTTCTAAGACCTAGCGATGTAATCCCCAATTACAAAGCAAAGATAAAGGGCAGTGATTGGAAATCTGTCCTAAAGCCAGTCCTGGATGGTTTAGAGGCCAACTTAATAATTGATTGCAGATCTTCGACTTATGCCGGGGTCTGGCAATCTCCCCCAGGCCGAACAGTTGCGGTACGGGTATTTAAAAAAGAGAAGGGCAAGATTTCAGTCATCACTCATTTATCAAAGAAATATCGGGGCGAGCTGACTCGAGAGTTATTGAAGTCTGGCAAATCTCCAAAGACGCCCGCAGAACTACTTGTGATTGCGGAAAAGCACTTTGAATGTAAGTTGATCAAGGCCAAAGGAAATCTGCCTTGGTATCTCGATTTACTTATCAGCTAATTCGGGCTAATTCGAAGTATGCGCTGGCGGGCTAGATTTTGACTTGGTGATTCTGGACCCAAAAAGGCGCTAAAAACATTTAGCGCTCCCCTAGCAATTTTCAACCAAATTTTTGATTTTTCCTTTAGCCCCAAGATCTCTAGTTCATTCCGATCAAGAGTCGCAATGGCGGCATTTGCAATGATGCGATAGAAAAGTAATCCAGACTTTCCAAATGGTGGCTTCAGAATAAAGCCAACAACCTCCAGAGTCTTATCACTTCTGGCCAGATCGCTCTTTCGAAAATCGTTTAGCTTCGCTTCAAGTTCAGCCAAAGATTTTGGTGCATCCGTAAGCCCAAGTGGAATGGCACTCTTTGCCCAATCGCGAATGTATTCATCGGCACCCTCTGGCAGCGGATAACCCAGAGCTAAATGCGATTTGATAAACGAGTCGGTAAATGCGCAGTGGACCCACAAGAGGAATCTTGAATCTTGGGCTCGATAATTTAAATGCTTACCCGATTTATCGGTGTAATCACCTGAAACTTTCGAATGCATCGCATTGACTCGTTTTGCTTCGTGCTCGATTGTTTGCGTTGATCCAAAAGTTGTAATCGTCAGCCATCTTGTTGTCCCGGCCAAGCGCCCCATTGGATCTGATTCATATCTCGAATGCTGTGCCACCCCAGATAGCGGCGCTGGATGCGCGGCTTGCAACAAAAGTGCACGAACCCCGCCGACCAAGGTTCCGAGATTTCCATGCACCTTCCAAACCGCGCCATCAGCTTTGAATAAACCAGCATCATTGCCATTGGCAATTTCTCGGGCCCAGTCCGGCAAACCATCTTTGGATCCTGAAACATTCTTACGAAAGGCATCGGCCAATGGTTTGGTTAGAAAAAACTTATGAAACGCGGGCACCTGCGAAGAATAGGCTATGGCTATGTTGTTACGCTTTGAAAATGGATGAAAAGCATCACGGCCGCGGAGCAGTAGAACACATGCTTGAACGAGTAATGTTCGGAAGCCGGTGGCTTTTGGCACCGTTTTATCTTGGACTAACCTTCGCTCTAATTATTTTATTGATCAAATTCTTCCAAAAATTTTGGGGCTTTGCGACCGACGTAACTACAACTTCGACCGATGACATGGTCCTTGGTCTACTCGGCCTCCTCGACCTAACGCTTCTTGCAAATCTAATTTTGATTGTTATCTTTGCTGGTTACGAGACCTTCGTTTCTAAGATTGAAGTAGCAAAAGATAACGTAGACCGTCCAGAGTGGATGGGCAGCGTCGATTTCTCTGGCCTAAAACTTAAATTAATTGGTTCACTCGTTGCCATTTCAGTAATCGAACTCTTAAAAGATTTCATGAATGCCGCAAATGGCGTAGATGAGACCGAAGTGAAATGGCGAATTGCGATTCACTTAACCTTCGTTGTCTCCGGTTTAGCTTTCGCAATCATGGACTGGGTCGCTGATCTAAATAAGAAACCAAAAGGAAAGTAACTACTTAAGTATTCGGTGAACCTTATGTTGGGCCGCCTGTGCAAGTGGGCGCACAACCAATAGATCAATATTTATATGTGAGGGCAACATAACCGCCCAGCGAATCGTTTCGGCGATATCGGCATCAGTCAGTGGCTTTTCAACACCTTCATAAACTTTTGCCGCCTTATCTTTATCGCCACCAAATCTGGTTACCGCGAATTCATCGGTCTTAACCATTCCCGGCGCAATTTCAGTAATCCGAATTGGTTGGCCATTTAATTCAAGACGAAGTGTTCCGGCCACTGCAGCAACAGCATGTTTAGCTGCAACATAAGTGCCGCCATTTTCGTATGCAATTCGGCCTGCGGTTGAGGACAACAAAACAATATGGCCCGCGCCATGTTTCTTCATCAACGGAATCATCGCTTTGGTCATGCGAACAGCGCCCGTGACATTTACCTCATAAGTCTTTGCCCAAATTTCTGGATCGGAATCCTCAA
>Ga0315909_10007435_pt1 | contig 12238 bp, 14 predicted proteins | sample LakEriMetagenome_11_FD_203527 | JGI IMG/M metagenome (GOLD analysis project Ga0315909, IMG submission 203527) | Freshwater fungal communities from buoy surface, Lake Erie, Ohio, United States - Buoy 2 MA125 | ecosystem: Environmental > Aquatic > Freshwater > Lake | place: USA: Lake Erie, Ohio...
AGGCGGCGGCGGCTTCGCTGGCCTTTTGCGCAATCTCCAATTCCTCTGTCGCCTTCTTCACAGCAGCGTCGTCGCCAGACGCTATTGCTTGGTCAAGTCTCCTTCTAAAATCTGTTTCTTTCTCAATTTCTCGAATAAGGAAAGCCTGCGCTCTCGCGAACTCGTTTGCAAGTCGCTCGTCGCCGCGGAGCGCCGACAGCGCCGCAGTTGTCCGATCGCCGCCGAACGTGCGGCCCGTGCGAACGGCCCTGGCGCGGGCATCGACCTCGTTCTGTCTCGCCTGAACTCCTGCGATCCGAGCCTCCGCGGCCCTGACGGCACGCTCTCGATCTTCAGGGCTGCTATCAATCGACTGCGCGTTCGTTAGTTCCGTCTGCGCCGCATTCAGTTCACGGGCGAGTTTGTCAAGTTCGTTCCTGAACTCACCAGCACCCTGCACGCCGCGGCGGATGGCGTCGGCAACGTCCTTCTGGGCATCCTCGATGGCGAGCGAGGCGGCGAAGGAGGAGCGGGCGATCCGAACAGACAGTTCGTCTGTTGCTGTTTCCGCAGCAAACTCAAGCCTGTTGATAACAAGTTCAAGTTGTGCGATGGCCTGGTCTGCAATCGGCCTGCTAAGTCGTCCTGACCTCGCCTCGTTATCAATTGCTCGCTGCTGGTCGCGTAATTGCGTAGTCTGATCGCTTGCTGATCCTCCCTGGATGCTGGCGATCAACTGCTGCGCCTGGTTTCTAGCGACAGGTCTTCCGACGCCGCCCTCACGAAACAGCCTGTCGTTTACATCTGTGAATACACGCTCAAGCCCAGCGATCTCTCTGTCGCGGTCACGCTGTGTCGTCGGTGCTCCGGCAATCAAGCCCTCGGTAACTGCTCGCTCGCCACGCTGCGCCCTACGAAGATCACGCTGCAACACCACGCGGCGGTTTGGGTCTTGCTCGTTCTCAAGTTCGCGTTGAATGCGGGCCTGCTCCGCACGCTCTCGCTGCACATACGGGTCGAGGTCGGCGATCCTCTTTTCCCTTGACTCTTTTTGCTTCTTTGTTATTTCATCAAGCGACTTGGCAAACTCCCTCGCCTGCTGCGCCGGCTCCGAGAACGCCCGCCTTGCGATGGAGTCGCCGAGGGACTCAAACGCCTGCTTCAGATCCTCGACGAGCGACTTCTGACGAGCGAGCGCGTCGTTGAGCGACTTGACCTGATCCTCCGTCGTGCGGCCCTCGTTGTACCATCTGATCAGGGCGACGATTAACTGCGAGCCGATAGACGCAGCGATGCCGGCAATCAAGCCTGTCGTGCCGCCAATGATGAAGCCGAGTTGCGAGATGTTGTTTCCGGCGGCACGAATGCGCTGGTCGAGGCCGCCAGTGACCGAGAAGAAGTCGTCGATAGCGAACGCTGCCTGCTGGATGGCGAGGCCGGTGTTGCCGAAGGCACCGCGGGCCACGTCGCCAGTCCTGGCGAATCCCCGTTGCAGTGCCGCCTGGCTCTGGCCGACGCCTTCGACGGCTGCGGTCGCCTCGATTGCCTCGTTTGAGAGCCGCTGAAGTTCCGCAGCGTTTCGCTGAAACCCGCCCGGCGTGCTCGCTGCCTCTTGGTATGCCTCGGCGAGCCTGTCAACGGCTGCGGCGGCTCTGGTTGCGTCACCAGTCGCCCTAGCCAGGGCTGTGCGCAGGAACTCAAGGCCGCCGGCAGCGCCTCTGGCTTCAAGGCTGTCCCTGAACTGGGCGAACGTGCCTCCGAACTGCCGGGCGGCACTGGATGCCCTGGAGATGCCCTGTTCCAGCGTGGCGAGCCGAGTGGCCGACTCTTGGATCTCTGCCGTCGTGACTCTCGCAGTCGAATACAGTCGTCGATACTCTGCCTCTGCGCCCTGGATTGCAGGGATGAATTGTCCGCGCAGGCCAGCAGGCAGCGAGTCGATCTGACCCTTGACGGAGCCGATGGCGCCTCGGAGGTTGTCGAGCGCACGCTGTGGGCCTGCGATGTCAGTGCCGAGGCCCGCGCTGGCCTCGGATACAGCGCGGCCGCGGAGGTAGTCAGGTGGCAGGGGCGTGGACGGCCGAGGCGGGCCGAACTCGCCCGTTGGGTCACCAGGCGTGAACTGAAACTCCGACGCCCTTACTGCCTCCGCTGCGCTCTCAACGCTCACGCGGGTTCTGTTGTATGCGTCTTCAAGAACGCCGACGCTCGCTGCTCCACTTCTGGCTGCGTTGGCGATGGAGTTCAGTTGATTTACTTGTGGATCAAGCGCCGCCCTTGCTGCCTCTGGGAGAGCCTGATACTGCTGGTCTAACTCTCTGATCCTGACGATCACGCTGTCAATGGATGGCGTGATGCGGCCAATGAGTCTCTCGTCTTGGCCCCTTGAGAAGCCCATGACTCCGGCAGTCGCGTCCTCAAATGAGTTCGCATTGCGTCGTGCAAGCGCTCCGCTCCGACGGTCTAGTTCCTGCGAATCAAACGCAGACCTCCTACCGGCCGCTGCTTGCGCGAGTCCGATCTGCTGCTGTAGTTCGTCGTTGATTCGCTCTAGAGCAGCCAACTGCTGCGAGTACGCCTGCTGCGCGACCTGCGCATCGCCTCGGCGGGTAATCGTGATCCGCTCGATCGTGCTCCGCAGCCGCTCGGCCTCGTCGGCAGCCTGTCGCTGCTGGCCGATGAGATTGACGATCCCTCGGCCCGCAATAGCCTCTGGCGACAAGGCTGCTGCCTGCTGCTGGAGCGAGGAAGCCCGGTTTGTGGCTTGCAGGAACTCCGGGTTGCGAAACCGCAACTCCTGGCCGGTCGCCAAGCCGCGAACGGCCTGGCTGGCCTCGTTGGCCCGGCTAATCGCCTGGATGACGCGGTTGATCCTGGCTTCAGTGTTCGCGAAGTCGCGGTCGCTAACCTTCGCGCCCGACGAGATAGCGTCGAATAGTTGCGTGGCCTGCTTCTGTGCTGCCCGAAACGCAGGGAGCAGTTCCGTCTGGACACCTTGCGACAGGCCGGTGAACTGCTTCTGGGCCGCACCAAGCGGCTTGCTGATCTGCTCGACAGCCCTCGCCAGGTCTAGGTAGGCTCGGACGTTCGGAATGTCAAGTTTGAGCGGGTTGCGATTGGCGGCGTTAACAGCCGCCTGCAACTTCTGGAGAGGCGTGAAGATGCCTTCTACAGAGCGTTTTGCTGCCTCTGAAGTGGCGCGTATACGCGACCCAACCGTGCTGCCCCAAGACTCGATGTCCTTCTTGGCGGTGTTGAGGCTTGGCTTAACGCCACCAGTGTTGATGGCGACAACAGCAGAGATTTTGCCGAGGTAGCCGCGGGCCATTGTCTCATCCTTGAGGATTCTGCAACTTCATCAACTCGGCAATCATCGCGTCCTGCGACTGCTTCGGCTTCTTCGTGGCCGGTATGAACACGTCCTCGTCAGGTATCCGCTTGTAGTTCCCGCTGGCCGCCATGATCGTCCGGCAGATCCTGGCGGTCTGCTGCCAGGAGTTGCCAAGCGGCCACCGCTGGTCGAAGGCGTACCACTCGGCCAACTCCTCGCTGTCGATCTCGGCCAGGAGTTGCTTGACCGTCTTCCCCAGCGCCAGCGCTAGGGTGAAGTAGAACCTCCGCTCTGGTCGTTCGGTGAACCGTTTCCCAGCGACTCCACGGCCTCGTTCGTCAGCGCGTTGTGCTTCCACGCGGCGTCGAAGAGGCGGTTGATGACGACGCTGTTCTTCTTGCCCAGTTCGTCGATGTCGGAGTCGCCGAAGAGACGCTCGCCGGAGTCGTCGCAGAGCGTGAGGACGAGGAAGCGGACGCGGAACTGCTTCATCCGGCTCTCGGAGTAGGCGTCCTCGAAGGCGTCCCGCTCGGTGCCGGAGAGCGTCTTGATGTACACGTCGCCGCCCCACTCCGGCACCGGGATCGCCGCCGAGAGTTTCACGTCCTTCGCCGCCAGGATCTTCGCCTTGCTCAAAGCCATCTGTCAGGTTCCTTGGTAATCAGTCGGAATGAAGGTTGCAGAACCGCGGATCAGGTCGCCGACTCGACCTTCCGTATTTGCAGATTCGAGGATGCAACGTCGCGTGACGTTGAGCCTTGCCGACGAGAACGTCAGGCTGCCGACGCCGCGGACGAGGCTCTGAAGGTCGCCTGTACCCTGCACGGCGATGTAGTCAACGGAGATGCGGCCCCCCGTCCACTCGCCTGTCGGCACCTTGATCGCGTAGCCAGTCGGGTCGTCGCGAGATGTCATATCGACGATCTCCGCGACGGGCGTCTCGACGTTGATGCCCGTGATCGCACCGGCAAAACTGCCGAGCGATCCAGCGAACGTGAACGTCGCCCCTTGCGCTGTGAACCCAGCCATGTCGCGTTACGCGACTCGGAAGGTCGCGCTCCCGCTGATAAGGGCGCCAACGGAGCCGCCGATCGACGCCGACGACAGAGTCGCGTTGCCGTTGAAGGACATTGGGCCGGTGATGGACAGCGCGCCGCTGGTGCCGGCAGACAGCACGTTCGTCGAGATGTAATCGATCTGCACCTCGCGGTCGGTCGCGAAGCCGCCGACGTACTCCCGCTTGCCGTTCGGGGCGATGCCCAGGTGGCTGCCGTCGATGAGATCCTGCGTGTCATTGACCTGAACCGAGGTGACGGTGAGGGTCGTGCCGCCGAACGAGAACGTCAGCCCCTGTGCGGAAACTCCAGCCATGTGTCGCGCCTCCTTGCGCTAGTGTCGTGACCTGTAGGTTACGAAGCGGCTTCTTGCCACCTGATTTGATACAGTTGCCTGACCTCGTAGGCCGGCGGGAGTTGTGCTCCGACGGCCGTGGGGTCGAGGTAGTCGTCCGTCTCGGAGACTAGCCTCATATCTTGTATTGTAGCCCCGGCGGCAGTGCCGGTGTTGCCATCCAGAGCAAGGCGAACCTCGTCCCCTAGTTCCCTTGCCGCGTCGTGCGACATGGCCCAGGAGGCCACCTGAATCGACAGGAGCGGCATGAACATCGGCCCTGTCAGGCTCGACTCTCGAATGATGTTCTGCCGCTTGTAAACGATGAACGGAAACCCGGCCGACTTAGGCACGGCGATCGGGTAGACGTTGAAGCCCACGATCCTTGCCACGGCCGGCGACGACACCAGCCGGAAATAGATGTAGTCCTCTGGCTTGATGATCATTTCGACAACTCGTCAATGTATCCCTGCATATTTGCGATCAGGGCGGCCATGACAGCCGAGGAGTTCTCTGAAATCGTTCGCTCCATCGTGTGCTGGGCCGGCATGGCACCGTATGTCTCGCCGGGCCGAAGAAAGAACGGCCGCGTTCCTCCCTTGCCGTCAGGGAGGAAATCGTGCGGATATCCGCTCCCCGCCTTGGCCTGCCGCGTCGGCTCGTTCTTGCTTCCCATGAGGAAGTAGTAGCCTCGGCCCATCTTCTCAAACTGGGAGTTATTGAAGCCGCCGACCTTCTTCATACGGCCGTTGATCGCCTGATGCACGTTGACATACGCGCGGCGGCTCTGTGATCCTGGCTTTCGCGGCCCCGTGCCGAACTCAAGGAGCCAACTGTGATTACCACTTCCCTTCTCTGGGTCAGCGCCGACGGCACCAGTCACACGCGGCCCCGTGACGGCCACGGTCGCGCCGTCGTACTGTCGAATCCGCGTCGTCATCGACTTGCCGAGGTTCCCCGTGACGTTGCGGATCTTGTCCTTGTACGCCTTCTCGATGATCTTGGCTGCCTTCGTCGCCGCCCTGGCCTTGAGCCTTCCTGGGTCTTGCCCGGCGCGAATTGCCATCCTTTCCAGTGCCTGGGCAACTTCCCTGGCGCCGAACGTGCGGACGCTGACGAAACCCGAGACAATCTCGTTCGCCGTCTGGCCCGAGAAGTCGCGCGGCATCGTTGCGTCGATCATCAGTGCCATTACTGCACCTCCCGCGCGAGCATCTCAAGGACGGAGCGGTTGTCTCGCTCGACGACACTCGCCACCTCCATCGTCCTGTTTCGCCAGATGATGCGGTTCGTGTGCGACACGTCGGCTCGATAGCGAATGCGAATCCTGTGCGTGGCGATGACGTTGGCCTGCTGGGCTTGGAGGATGTCCCTGCCCGACAGGCCGTCCACGCTGGCCCAGACAGTCGCGACGGTCGTGTCCCAGTTGAACGTCATCTCGCCGGACGGGCTGCGCGACTCCGTCTGCGACTTGATCGTCACGCGCTCTCGCATCCGGCCGATGATCATGTGACCGTGCCTTCGCCGATGAGGACGATGTCGTAGGCGCCGACAGCCCCCTCGTTGGCGCTAATTCGCAGTCGCTTGTCTGTGCTGAAAACTGGCATCTTGTCGTCTGCCGGCTGCGACACGAAGACGCACGCGCCCCCGCGGAGGATGTACGATCCGCCGCCAGCACCCCTCCTCAACGCAAAGCCCCAAGGGTGCTGCGGCTCGGCGCTGTTGTCCCACTCGCCGCCAATGAGAATGTAATCAGCCGGAGAGTTGTTCTTGATGTACAGAACAGACACAGAAGAGAAAGAGACGACGCCGCGATCATCCGGCAGCGCAGTCAGATCAAGGTCTTCGTATGCACCTGTGGCAATAGTGCGCGAGTCGCTCCACACGACCTGGGCCTGATTCGCCCCGGTGCCGTCCGTCAGCGCGAGCGCATAGTTGGCCGGCGTGGCACGCAGTGTCCGCGAGATGTCGCCACTCGACGTTTCGTGGGCCAGGATCGACAGTTGGATCTGGGCAGCGAGTGCCATCGTTCAAGTCCCCATGACGTAGATTTCGTATTCCTGCCCAGCCGTCCCGCCGACGCGGAGGATGCTGCCGCCGACGGTTGTGCCGAACCCAGCGGAGTTCGGGCAGGACAGCAGAAACGCGCCGCCCTCGCGGATCGGGTAGCCCCGCAGCGTCAGGCTGCCCAGGTTGATCATCGGGCTGAAGTTCCAACTGGTCACGTCCTGCCTGAAGACGCTGAACTGACTGCCCGTCCAGCCGGCCGAGAGGGCGATCTGATTCGTTTGCGACAGATTTTTCAGGCACAGCAGTTTGACGACGGACAGTCCTGTGGCAGCAAAATCAATCTCATCGAACCCGCTGGAAAACGTCCTGCGGTCGCTCCACACGGTCGTGCAGTCGCCTACGTCGAAGAAGAACGACAGCGGGTGCTCGGTGATGGCTTGCGTCAGGCCGCTCTGCGATAGCCTGCGAGCCGTTACCGTCGCCTGTACCTGTGCCGAGAGGCTCATCGGTATCCACCCCATCCAGACGCTGCCAGGAGCGTGTGGAATGTCTGCGGCACATCGACGACCTGGCTGAAGCCCGCGACAACCGGCTGCCTATGCTCGTAGAAGTGGGCGACCAACAGAAGAATCAGAGTCTTGGTGACTCCTGGGCAACTGGCGCCGCTGGCCCCGTAGCCAGCCGGCCAGCGGACGACCACGCTGTTCTCGTCGCCGCGGACGGCAGGCCAGACGCCCTCGTAGAGCGGGTAGATGCGGCCTGGTGTGGCGTAGTGGTCGGTCTGGAAGGCGGCTGACGCGGACGAGAGCGTCTGCGTCTGCCCACCCTCATCGCGGTAGGTGACCGTGACCGTGCCGCTCGCCATCGGGGGGCGGGGCAGGATGATCTCCCACAGCGGAAAGGTGTCGTACCGAGCCTCCCAGGTCTGTGAGATGAGACTGATGTCCAGCGTATCCTCGACGTACTGCCTCGCCATCGTGATCAGGCTTGAGATGTAGGCGTCGTCGTCGCTGGTATCGACCTTGCACTGCACCTTCGCCTCGGCGAGCGTCACAGGCTCGACGGACGGGGCTGCGTAGCGGACGAGGCTGCGATACGGCGTGATGCCGCTGGACGGCTGCTGCGGCGACCCGTAGGTGATGCTGACGGTCACTTTACCCTCCTCTTGGCCGGCTGCTGGATCGTGGCCTGCTCGGCACGCTCCTCGACGGCGGCAGTCTCGACGACCCGCTCCTCGACCCGCTCGGCCATGCCGCGGGCGATGTAGATGCGGGCCATGCCGTCGCCCCAGTCGAACTCCTGGCCGGCGCGGTAACCGGAAAACGACTTCAGGATGCGGATCTTCATGGCACTGCCCCCCAGGCTTCCTTGGGCGCCTTTCGCCCGTTGTTCCAAAAGTCGGTCGTGTGCTGCTGGATCTTGCCGCCCTCGACCTGGCGGGACGGCCAGGTGATCATCAGTTCGGCGTGGCCGACGCTGATCTGCGTGGCGATGCCCAACTTGTTCCCGGCCTCGCTGAATCGCTTCCAGAAGTACAGATCCTCGTCGGTGTGGCCGCCGTCGTAGCCGCCCTGCTCGTTCGGAACACCGAGGAACCAGGGCTTCTTCATCTTCTTGATCGCCGCCGTCCTGATAAACGTCAGGCCGAAGTGGGCCGTCTCGACGGGCTGCACGACCTTACCGAACCAGTCGTCCTCGACGGTGGTCTTGTCCTCCGGCGAGATCCCGTGCAGGGCGAACATCACCGTGTTCGACTCCCGCTTCGTCTGGAGCGGGGCGATGGCGTCGTAGCCGCTGTACATCAGGAGCGTCAGGAGCGCCTCGACGGTCTTCGCCGTGAACACGGTGTCGTAGTCGATGGTCAGGATCACGTCGTGATCGTCGATTACCGTCTCCATGCTCCTCTGGAGGCACTGACCCCAGAACGCGCCGGTGTACTTGATCGGCGAGATGCGATGCGGCGCGAGCGCCGACGAGACGCAGAAGAAATTATCAGTGAAGCCGAGGCGAGGGGTGCTCATCAGAGCAGCCACCTTCACCTCGGCCTCACAGTTACCAACTCGCAGCAGCATGATGCGCTCCTTGGAAGGAGCGGGCGCGCGTCCTTGCGCCTTTGTCGGCCGTCATGGCCGTCCCGCTTGTACGGGACTAGCCAACAACCCGGCCGATGACGCCAGCGTCGGAGTTCGACGCGGGCGACTCCTCGGGGCGACCAAGGCGACCGACGATCGCCACCGTGGCAGACGCACCAGGGGTGTAGGACACCTTCAGGTAGCGCTTCTTGGCACGGGTGTCGATGTCGAACTTCAGGATCGCCGCCGTCGAGGTGTTGCTCACCGCGGGGATCGTGAAGCCGCCGGTGCCGCCGCCGACCAGGGCGGTGACGTTCGAGAAGTTCGCGCCGGACTCGTCCGACTCCTCGACCTTCACGACGTTCGCGAAGACGGTCGAGGCGTTGCTCGCCCGCAGCACGGTCATGCTGAGATGATCGTAGCCGATGGTGTCGATCGTCAGCGTGGCCGTGGCCGTCGAGCCGACGGCGGCGGTCGGGAGTTCAGCGACAACCTTGTGGTTCTGGGAATGAATCATCTGTCATGTGCTCCTTGTGGATCAGGCAGACTTGAGGGCGACCACCGGGCCGACCTCGCTGGTCGTCCCGAGGCTGTGGTGGTTGATGTCGAACCGCATCGAACCCTGGAGCAGCAGTTGATCGGTGGTCGCGTAGACCTGATCGAACAGCCGCACCGAGAAGTCCCGACGCCGGGCGTAGATGCTGGACAGGGCCATGTTGCCGAACAGCACCTTGACCTTGCTGGAGTCGGCGCCGAGGGTGCTGTTCATCACATGAACCATCCGCACGGGGTAGCCGAGGAACGACTCGCCGGCCGCACCGCCGAGGTTCTCGACGGTGTTGCCGCCGGCCGCGTACTTCAGGCGAGCGATGCTCGCTGCGTATCCGGCGGGCGAGACGTACCACGCGGCACCCTGGCGGGCGTAGATCGGCAACTTGCCCATCGCAGCCAGGAAGTCCTCGATGTCGAGCGTCTCGAAGGCGGTGTTGCCAGAGGCGGCCGACACGACAGACGCGGTGTGCGTGCCGTCGTTGATCTTGTTGACGATGCCGTTGATGCCGCCGTACTGGCTCGTCCCATCACCCAGCCATCCGCAAAGGTCGATGCGGTAGGCCAGGCTGGTGGCGAACTCGGTTGCGACAGCGTCGGCCAGCGACACCAGGGCATCCTCGACGACCTCGGTGCTCATCCGGCAGCCGACCGCCAACTTCTTGGCGACGAGCGACACGTTGCCGTAGGTCGGCTCGCTCTCGGTGATGCTGGAACCCTCGCCCACGAAGTAGGCCGTCGTGCCGGACAGCCGCTTCGGGATGACCATCGTGTCGCGGGTCATCGAAACGCTCTCGGCGGCGCCGGGGAAGGTGCCGTAGGTTTCGACGAGCCGGATCACCCGGTTGGCGAACTCCTCGGGAACCACCGCGCCGCCGGCCGCATTGCTGCCCTCGTTGAGGGCGCGGGCCTCGACGCCGTGATCCTTACACCACCGGAGGTCGTCGGCGTTCTTGAACACCGTGCCGCGAATCCAGCGGCCGCAGCGGTAGGCGCTCTCAACGGCGTCCGGCCCCTCGTTGAAGGCCCGCAGGGTCGTGTGATGCGGGTGCATCGCCCGAATCTCGGGCTTCTTGGCCTCGGCGACGGGGGCGGCGGCGGCCGGGGCCGGCGCGGCCTTCTCGACGACGGAGCGGAGTTCCTGCTCCTTGGCGGCGAGTTTGCCCTCGAACTCCAGATCGGCCTTGACCGTGTCGGCCTCGTCGGACAGCCGACGCAGTTCCGCGGTCTGCTCCTCCGAACGCTCGGCCACATCGGCCAGTTCGGTCATCCGAGCGGCGATGGCCGCGGCACGATCCTGAAGACGCTTGAGGTTGCTGTTCGCCATGATTGGCCTGCTCCTTGTGAAGCCGGCCAACGCGACGAAGCGACGGCCGGCGGGTGTGTTGCCCGCAAGCGCGCCGCGAAGTGAATCCTCACACCGCTCGCACTGCTCCTCGCGAAATCCATCGCGAGGCGTGTATCTCTACTTGTAGCCTAGGCAGCGGATCACTTGCCGTGCAAGTGAGTCCGCAGCATGGTTGCCTTGAGGGATGCGATCTTTGACCGGAAGTCGGTCGTATTTGCGCTTACCTCGACCGTGATGCTGCGCGCCGACTCCGACTCCATCTGCTTGACCTTGCGTGCGGCCCAGTTGCGCGCAGGAGTTCCGCCCCACAGAAGCCACGCCACGAACCCCGGCTTCTCCTCGCCGGGCTTATCCCAGCCTGGCGACCGGCTGGCAGAGTCATGCCGCGCGAACCACGCATTCATCTCGCGAACCCAATCCGGGTTCATCTCCTCGCGGCGGGCCAGGCGATTCGCGCGGGCCACCGTCTCCGGCTTGAGGCCGTCGCCGCTCTTGCCCTCTTCGTGGAGTCGCAGCCCTCGCTTCGCCGCCGCGGCCATGCCGGTTGTCGGCTTCAGGCTCACGGCCCGCTCGTCGTCCTCGTCGTCATTCGGCTCGACGGCCGGCGACAACTCCGACATGGGTTTTCCGACGAACAGGTCGGTTTCCTCGCCGCGGTCATAGATGCGGACAAGCGCTGCTGGATTGTCAGGCGTGGCCTCCAGCGAGTATTCGGAACCGGCCTCGCCGAGGGTGCCTTCGGTCATAACGTGCTCGACGCGGCCGACGCCGCCGTCCCAGGCGACAAAGTCGCCGACGGCGAACTGGCGGGCTTCCTGCGGAGCAGTTGCCGCAGAATCTTCGACCACAGACGGAGTCTCTCGCTGCTCATTACGGGCCATCTCCAGTGCTCGGCGGCTCACAAACGCCTCGGTGGCCGGGTAGGCCGGGTTGTCCACCGGGCCGGCATCGCCGAGGAAGTCGAACGAACGGATCTCGCGGATCATCCGACCCGCGTCGTCCTTGAACCAGCGCTCGTTCGAGCCGCCGGTACGGAACGCAAATGAACTTCCGCGAACATCCCCGCGCTCGATGCTCTGAACCACGTCGGCGTCGGCCGGCTTCGGGTAGATCGTGTACCGCAGGCCGCGCTCGTCCAGTTCCAACTTCATCGTGCCGCTGGAGGTGCGGGCCAGCAGCCGATCGTGGTTGTAGCGGCCGAACACGTCGGGGTTCTTGGCGAGGACGGCGTCGAAGGCGCCGGGGGTAATCCGCTCGACGAAGCCCCCCAAGTCCTGCGAATCCGAGTTGTACAAGGCCGCATAGCCGCGAATGACCGTGCGGCCATTCTCGTTCTGCCGAACCTCCAGGCCGGGCGCTTCCGCGATCAGCCGTCGCTCAAGTTCGCTCGATCCGTCCATGTCTCAGTCGCCTCCTCATACGGCTTGCCGGAGCGGTGGCACTCCAGCAGGCGGTTCCTCGTCTCTTCCATCCACGCGGACGTGAAAGCCTCGATGTCGCGGCCAGTAGCCTGCGCGGCGTCGAGGAGTTCGGTCTTCATGCGGGCCTCATGGGCCTCCA
>Ga0315909_10007437_pt1 | contig 12236 bp, 9 predicted proteins | sample LakEriMetagenome_11_FD_203527 | JGI IMG/M metagenome (GOLD analysis project Ga0315909, IMG submission 203527) | Freshwater fungal communities from buoy surface, Lake Erie, Ohio, United States - Buoy 2 MA125 | ecosystem: Environmental > Aquatic > Freshwater > Lake | place: USA: Lake Erie, Ohio...
TGGAGTCATCGATGATCTGAATCTGCATTTTATCCTTGGGATAATCGAGCGCGGCCACGCTATCGAGGAGACGGTCCACGACGTGCATTTCATTGAACACCGGCAACTGAATCGTTACCAGCGGCAGTTCTTTGAAAAGTTCCTTCGGCTGTGGTTTGTCGTTGCGGTGCTTGAGATATAGGTAAACGATGGTCAGGCGGTGAAATCCGTAGCCCGACATACCGATCAGAACGACCAAGTAGCAGATATACCAAAGCGGAGAAGTGATGTCCATGAGATGATGCGGTTGATACGCGGGTGAGGTGGTAATGTTTTCAAACAATCAGGTCGGTGAACCGAAAGAATGTCAGCAATTTGCATGCCATCAATCACCCTGTGCTGTCCGGCGCCAGTTCTAGTCAGTCGATCACCCCTGTCAAGCTCAAAGTACGGCAGGCACGATTTTTGGGGAGGCTGGTGCCGCGCACTTACGGATGCTAGGCCCCGCCCGCATCCAGGCGCCGCTTGAGCTCCTTCACCTCTTCCAGGAGCTTGGGCAAACGCCGCTGCATGGCCATGACTTTGAGCTCCTGTTTCATGGGCTGGGCGGGATTTCCCAAATAAACGGCACCGCCCGGCAGGTCGTGCGTCACCCCGGATCGCGCCGCCAGCACCGCCTTGTCGCCGACTTCAAAATGCCCGGCGATGCCCACCTGGGCCGCGCAAGTCACGTAGTTGCCGAGTTTCGAGCTGCCGGCGATACCGGTGAGCGCGATGACGAGACAGTGCTTGCCGATTTGCACGTTGTGGCCGATTTGCACCAGATTGTCGATTTTTGTGCCCTCGCCGATCAGCGTTTTGCCAAAGCGGGCGCGGTCGATGGTGGTATTCGCCCCCACTTCCACGTCATTCCCCAGCTCCACGATGCCGACCTGGGGGATTTTTTGGTGTTTTCCGGCGGAAAATTCATAGCCAAAGCCATCCGCGCCGATTACGACGCCCGGCTGCAGCGTCACCCGGTCCCCGAGCACGCAGCGCTCGCGGATGCTGACATTTTGATAAATCAAGCAGTCACGGCCGATGACGACATGGCGTCCGATGACCGCATTCGGATAAATTTCCGTGCCATCACCGATCACCGCTCCCGCCATGATGACCGCCCCTGCGTGGATGCAGACTTTTTCCGGATCAAAAGAAGCCGTGGGGTCAATCATCGCCCGCGGATCCACGCCTGCGGCAAAAGGCAGCTCCTGCTGCGCGAAGTGCTGGATCACGGCAGAGAAGGCCATGGTCGGATTTTCCACCTCGATCAGAGCCATCCCTGCGGGCGCTCCGCTGACTCCCGGCGCCACGAGGCAGGCTCCGGCCTGGGATTTCTGGAATTGCGTCACATACTTGGCATTGCCGAGGAAACTCACGTCCTGCGGGCTGGCAAGATCCAGCGACGATATGCCGTGAAATGCCGCGGCGGGATCTCCGCAGAGGAGTGTCCCGCCCGTCAGTTCCAGCAACTCTTGAAGCGTCAATGCCACAAAGAGAAGAGAAAAATTATTGATCTCCCTCGGGAGTGACCGTCTGCTTCGGCTTCAGGGCCTCCTCGGGTGCTGGCGTTGGGCCAGGAGCGGGGGCCGCTTCGGCAGGCGCGTCCTTGTTCAGGTCTTTCAGCAAGGAAGCGGTGATCTCGGTCGCGTCTTTGCTGAAGAGCAGAAACGGCACCTGAGAAGTGCTCATGCCGGATTTGTCGAAAACGAAATCATAGTTCTCTGATTTGGCGCGCTCTTCGACGAGCTTGCGGATTTCATTGAGAATGCCACGCATGCGATCGACCATCTTTTCGTTGAGCGCTTTGTCCTTGCGGCCCAGGAACTCACGGCGCTCCTTGTCGAGCTGGATGCCTTCTTGGTACTTGGTTTGGTAATCTTTGTAAACCTGCGCCTTTTTCTGATCGGAAAGCGAGGGATCCTCCGACTGCTGCTTGAGCACGCGGATGTCACTCTCGATCTGGCGGATGGTCGTGAGTTTTTCGTTGTTGTCCTTCTGGATGCGGGCGCGCTCCACGTTGATTTCCTGCTGAGCGATCGCGGTTTTGTAGTATTCCTTGAACAATTGCGCCATGTCCACCGTGGCGATTTTCAGCTTCGCTTCTTGAGCGCCAGCGTTACCAATATACAGCGCGGCTACGGCCACGGCGATCATGCGACGAATCATGTGAGTCATAAGTGATAGAGTGTGTGAACGGCTTCACCTTATCGGCAGAGCAGGTCGCGTCAATCCTTTTTCCTGGGCAAAACGCAAAACTTTCGACACCTCGGACAGGAGGTGATGATGCCGCTCGCGGCCCGATGGGCTAGAGCAGGGACTCGATCGGTTGATCGAGTCCGAGCAGCCAGGGAGTGAATTCAGGGGGAATGGGCGCGGTGAAATGGAGGCGCTCGCCGGTGCGGGGGTGATCGATGCTCAATTTCCACGCGTGCAGCATGAGGCGGCCTGTTTGGGCGGTCTGGCGCTGGGTTTGCGCATAGATGGGATCGCCGAGCAGCGGCGTGCCTTTGTGTTTCATGTGCACGCGGATTTGATGGGTGCGGCCCGTGTGCAAGTGGCACAGCACCAGGGCCGTGCGCGTGGCGGCATCGCCATAGAGGACCTTGTAGTCAGTAATGGAGGCGCGGCCTGCGGGCGGCGTGACCACTGCCATTTTCTGACGGTTGCGCGGATCGCGGCCGATGTGGGTGAACACTGTCTCCGCGGCAGGCGTGGGGACATTTTGTGTGACGCAGAGGTAGATTTTATCGTTGGTCCGACCAGAAAACTGCGCCACGAGGTGCTGGTGGGCGGCATCGTTTTTCGCCACGATCAGGCAGCCGGAGGTGTCTTTGTCGAGCCGATGGACGATGCCCGGGCGCTCCACGCCGCCGATGCCGGAAAGCTGCCCCTGGCAATGGTGGAGCAGCGCGTTGACCAGCGTGCCATCGTGATTGCCGACGGCGGGGTGCACGACCATGCCGGGCTCTTTGTCGATGACAATGATGTCCTGGTCTTCGTAAAGCACCTGCAAGGGGATGTCCTGTGGCGCGGCTTCGGCGGGGACGGCCTCGGGAATCGCGATGCTGATGCGGTCGCCGAGTTTCACCGCGTCGCGTGGCTTGGCGGGTTTGTCATTGCACAAGATGAATTGCTCGCGAATCAGCTCCTGGATCCGCGAGCGCGAGAGGTCCGGCAAACGGCTGGCCAGCCAGGCATCGATGCGGTCAGTACTGGGCTGTTCAACGGTGAGGATCATAGAGGCAGGGACCGTCTCTCCGAGCGGTCCAGTGGGGTGGGCGATGTTGTGACCCTGACGGCGACGACATTCACCCTAGATGTGGTTCGCGGAGATCGGGAAATGGTTTGGATGAATGGTTGTGAGCGAAGGATACGTGCACCGCCGGACCGCTCGGAGAGACGGTCCCTGCCAGAGATCGATCAAATTTCGTGCACCGGCAGGTTGGCGCATTCGTCGCGGAGTTTTTCCGCCAGCATGGTGCTGAGGTAGCGCTCGGAGCTGGAACAGCCGATGGTGACGATGCGTTTGCCGGCGAATTCCGGACGCTTGGCGACCTGCATCGCGGCCCAGACGTTGGCACCGGTGGAGATGCCGGCGGGGATGCCTTCATCCTGCGCCAGGGCACGGGCGGTTTCAAAAGCATCCTCGTTCGTGACCTGGATCACTTCATCGATGATGTTGACGTTGAGATTTTTCGGGATGAATCCGGCACCGATGCCCTGAATCATGTGCGGCCCTGGCGCGCCGCCGGAAATTACCGGACTGGCGGTGGGCTCCACGGCGAAGGTTTTCATGGCGCAACGTTGCTTGAGCACTTCCGAAACACCGGTGATCGTGCCGCCGGTGCCGACGCCAGCCACAAAAGCATCGATCTGACCTTCCGTCGCTTCCCAGATTTCCTCGGCGGTGGTTTCGCGGTGGACCTGTGGGTTCGCGGGGTTATCGAACTGCCCGGGACCAAAGGCGCCCGGAGTTTCTTCCAGCATTTTTTTTGCCATGGCGATGGCGCCACCCATGCCGCGGGCACGGGGGGTGAGCACGATTTCCGCACCGAGCAGACGCAGCAGCACGCGGCGCTCCACCGACATGCTCTCGGGCATGGTCAAAATGCAGCGGTAGCCTTTGGCACGGGCGACAAAGGCCAGGGCGATGCCGGTGTTGCCGGACGTTGGCTCGATGATCAGACCGCCGGGTTTCAGCGAGCCATCGCGTTCCGCAGCCTCGATCATCGCCTTGCCGATGCGGTCCTTGACGCTGAAGAGCGGGTTGAAAAATTCCGCCTTCACACAAACCTCGGCATTGAGGCCCTTGGTCACGTGATTGAGACGGATGAGTGGCGTATTGCCGACGGTATCGACCATGCTGTTCGCGATTTTCATAATGTGGAGAAAGGGTTGCTGACCATTGCTAGCATGCGCTGAGGAAAAATCACACGTTTTTTTTCGCCATGCGGAGTAGGGGTTTCGCAAGCCCCTGGATTTTTCAGGGGCGCACTCCTTGCGGGTGATGGAAAAGATCGGTGGGGTCGTACTGACGTTTGATTTTTTGCAGGAAATCGAGATTGCCAAAATACGCGCTTTGCGGGTGGGCGAAGTTGCGGTCCGGGTAGTTGCAGTAGTGGCGCTGGATGCCGTGCTTCGCGAGCAGGGTTTGGATGTCATCGACGGCTTGGATCACACGCGGCTCGCGTTTTGGCTCATCCCAGTAGCCCTGGATTTCTGACATGTAGCTGCAATCGCGATGCGCGAAGACGGACGCGGCGGCGTATGGTGGATCGTTGATCGCACCGCCGAGGGTATTGCATTGCCAGATCACGCCGGACGTGGCGGCGACTTGTTGCGCGAGCACTTCGATCACCTCTTTCAGTTCGGCAAAGCCTTGCAGCATGCCCGCACAGGCATTCTTAAACGGCAGCGGTCCACTACGTCCATAGTAGGTCTTGATCGCGGCCGGGTAGAGTGGTGCGTAGTAGCGGGTGGTGGTGGTGACGAGTTTTTCCAAGGGCTTCATCAATGCCGTAATGCGCGGCTGGCTTTTCAGATCGGTGTGGGTGAGCAGGATGGTCAGCGACTTGCCATTGAGCACGAACGCGGAAAACGCATCGCGCGGCAACTCCTTCGTCGCGGTGAACCAGGTTTCCAGTAGGTTTTTCACCTTGGCGGGTGTCAGGTCGCTGGCTTTGAAGCGGCGGTGATGCAAGTGCGTGGGGGTCTTTTGCGTGCGGAACACCAGCTGCGTGACGACTCCGAAATTGCCATTGCCCCCGCCGCGACAAGCTTTGAGGAGTGCGTGATCGCCCTCGCAGACATGGACTTTGCCCTCGGCATCGATCAGGCGCATCCCCACGAGTTGATCACAGGTGAGGCCGAATTGGCGCGCCAACAAGCCATAGCCACCACCGAGCGTCAGCCCGCCGATGCCTACGCCCGCACACGATCCAGCGGGCAAGACGCGGCCTTTGGCTAACAGAAAATCATTGATCTGACGCAACTTCGCGCCGGGTTCCACGGTGAAGACGTTCGATGCGGCATCGAGCGACATTTTTTTCATGCCGGATAGATCCAGCGATAGCGTGTCATCGGCCATGCAGTACCCCTCGAAACAATGCCCGCCGCTTTTCATCGAAATCGTTTTTTTGTTTTCCCGCGCCCAGCGGATGCCGGAAATCACATCGTCTTCGGTGAGACATGTTTGCACCGCCGCAGGTTTCGGTTTCAATCGACTGTTGAATAAAGTGCAGGCGAGGCGATAGCCCGCGCTGTCAGGCAAATGAAGCGATGGCTTAGCAGTGGGCGCCTGCCCACGCGCAAAAGGCGTCAACAAGAAGGCGCTACCCAGCTTTATGAATCGGCGACGATTGCCACAATGGTCGGGTGTATTCATCCTCGATATCACCACTCACCAATCGTCTGCTCCAACGCCTCCAGCGTTTCATCGATGTCCTCGCGGGTGTGCGCCAGTGAGAGGAAGCCGGTTTCGTAGGGGCTGGGGGCGATGTAGATGCCTTTGTCGAGCATCGACCAGAACAGCTTGCGGAACATCTCGAGGTCCTGCGTTTTGACGGAGTCGAGATTGATGATTTCCTCATCGGTGAAGAACAGGCAGAACATCGAGCCGACGCGGTTGAAGCGGTGCGGGATGCCTTTTTCCGTGAAAATTTTCTCCACGCCCGCTTGCAGATAGGCGCCGATCTCATCGAGCCTTTCATAAGCACCGGCTTTGTCGAGTTCGTGGAGCTGCGTGAGGCCGGCGACCATGGCCAAGGGATTGCCGCTGAGGGTGCCCGCTTGATAGACCGGGCCGAGCGGAGCGAGCCAGTCCATGATGTCGGCACGACCGCCGAAAGCTCCGACCGGCAAACCGCCGCCGATGACCTTGCCGAAGCACGAGAGATCCGGCGTGATGTTTTCCAGCCCTTGCACGCCCGCCTTGCCGAGGCGGAAGCCGGTCATGACTTCATCGAAGATCAGGACGGTGCCGTGTTTCGCGGTGATCTCGCGGAGGAAATTCAGGAATCCCGGCTGCGGCAAAATGAGCCCGGCGTTGGCGGGGTAGGGCTCGAGGATGAGCGCGGCGATTTGACCTTCCCATTTCGCAAACGCTGCCTCCACGGCGGCGGGGTCGTTGAAGGGCAGCACGATCGTTTCCGCGGCGAAACTTTTCGGCACGCCGGCGGAATCGGGTTCGCCCTGGGTGAGGGCGCCGGAACCTGCGGCGACGAGCAGGGAATCGCTGTGGCCGTGGTAGCAGCCATCGAACTTAATGATTTTATCGCGTTTCGTAAAGCCGCGGGCGAGGCGGATCGCCGACATCGTCGCCTCGGTGCCGGAATTGGTCATGCGCACTTTTTGCACCGAAGGCACCCACGAGGTGACCATTTTTGCCATCTCCACTTCCAGCACGTTCGGAATGCCGAAGGAGAGACCGTTTTTCGCGGCTTCGTGCACGGCATTGATCACGGACATGGGCGCGTGGCCGAGGATGGCCGGGCCCCAGGTGCCGATGTAGTCGATGTAGCTCTTGCCATCGATGTCCTCGATGCGGCTGCCCTTGGCGCGGCGGACGAAAAACGGCTCGCCACCGACGTTGCGGAAGGCGCGCACGGGGGAATTGACACCGCCGGGGATGAGTTCTTTGGCGGTCTGGAAAAGCTTGTGGGAAGTGGGATAGCGCATGGCGGGGCGGCATTGTCCTGCAATTTCCCGGTGGCTGCAACTGAGATTCTGAAAAAATCATCGAATAAACCTCGCGCGACTTCGTCGAAGATTTATCCTTTTCTTTTTTCGATTTCCCCGTATCTTGCACTTATGAAACTACTGAGCCTCGCCCTGTTTCTGATCCTCCCGCTCTCCGCCCAAGTCAAACGCGGCGAACGCAAGTCCTTGCTCGATAATGATCCGCGCGTGGTCTATCTGACCGATATGCCGGACAAACAGATCGAGCTCATGATCATCAAGGAGGCTCCGGTCTATTCCGATGTGGATGGCAAGCAAAAGCTCGGCACCATCCAGGCGAACCAAAAGGTCAAAATCGAGGCCATCACCGACAAGGCGTATAAGGTCCGCGGCAAGGGCACGCGCGATGGCATCGCCGGCTGGGTCGGCCCTTGGGCCTTTGCGTCGAAGGACCCGCAGTTCGTCGAGAACTTGAAAAAATTCTACACGCGCCAATTGGAAGTGAATAAAATCATCGCCGAAAACGATGTGGCCATGGGCATGACCACCGATGAAGTCGCGCAATCGCTCGGGCAACCGACCAAGAGCTCGCTGCGTCAGACGCCGGAAGGGCAGAGCGGAAAGTGGGAATTCATCGATTACGAGGAGCAGAAAAACTACTCGCTGGTGCGCGATCCCGTCACCGGCAATATGTTCCGTCAACTCATCAGCGTGACGCAGATCGAGAAAGGCAAACGCGTGGTGGAATTCACCAACGGCCTTGTCAGCGCCATCGAGGATGCCGAAAGCCGCCAAGCCGACAACGTCCGCATCATCGTCCCTCCTCTGGTGTTTGGTTGGTAATCGCAGAATGACCACCACACCATCGCTGAAGATTGATGGCCACGTTCACCTGGTGGGCAATGGTCGCTCGGGCTCCGGATGCTGGATGCGCATGGGCGGCTGGCACCGGATGATGGGGGAAATGATGCGCCGCAGCATCGGCATGCCGGTGAGTGTGACGGATCCGGACTTTGACCGCATCTATGTCGAACGCTTATTGCAGCACGTGCGCGAGTCATCGCTCGATCACGCGCTCCTGCTCGCGCAGGATGAGGTCTATCAGTCCGATGGCCGCAAGCGCGATTTCGGATCCTTCTACGTGCCGAATGAATACCTGTTCGAGGTCTGCGAGAAGCACCCGGAATTTCTCCCTTCCCCGTCCATCCACCCCGCGCGCCCGGATGCCCTGGAGGAGTTGGACCGCTGCCTGGCCCGCGGTGCCCGCGCGCTGAAACTCCTGCCGAATTGCCATGATGTCCATTGCTCGGACCCGCGCCATGATCGCTTCTGGGAACGCATGGCGGAGGCGGAACTACCGCTGCTCGCCCACACCGGCGGAGAAATGACGGTACCCGTCGCCAATGCCGCCTACCAGGACCCGCGCACTCTGCGCCGTCCGCTGGAAATCGGCGTGAAAGTCATCGCCGCGCACTGCGCCAGCAACAGCAGCTTTTGGGACAAAAATTACTTCACGGAACTGCAGGAGATGATGCATGAGTTTCCCAACCTCTATGCCGATACCAGCGCGCTCAACACTCCCGTGCGCAGCGGCATCCTGCGGGATGCCCTCCACACCGTGCACGCCGATCGACTGCTCCATGGCAGTGATTTTCCCGTCCCCATCGGCTCCTGGTATGCCTGGCTGCGCGGCCTCATCGACCAAGACGACCGCCGCCAAGCCGCGCGCATCGGAAACTTGTTAGAGCGCGATGTTTTCCTCAAGCGCATGGCGGGTTTCGAGGAGGCGCACTTCACCCAAATCAGCAAGGTCCTGCGGCCCTGGCCGCACGTGAGTTAATAAAACAAAAAGCGATCAGCGACCACGCCTCACCGTGATGCGAAGGATTCTCCTCAGATTCACGATGTTGGATCACAAGGGAGAAAAATGGCGAACAGGATTCCCGATGGTTCGAAACGGAAAACTCCCTGCCACAGTTCCCCCTTGTGCTCGGGGGCGGGGGACGCTACTTGTTGTCGCATGTCTGCCAAGCCACGCACACGCACGCCGGCCCGTGAATTGCTTTTCGGAAATTTGTGGGAGTATGATCCCGCACCGGAAACTTCTTCCCCGCAGTTACAGGACCGCTACACGCTGTTCATCAATGGCAAATGGACGACTCCCAAAACAAAGAAATTTTTCCCGTCGATCAGCCCGCGCGATGGCAAGACGCTGGCGGAAATCGCTCTCGCCGGTGCAGCGGATGTGGATGCCGCCTATCAAGCCGCTGCAACCGCTTTTCCCGCCTGGAGCAAAATGCCGGGCGCGGAACGCGGGAAGTATCTCTATCGGATTGCCCGCTTGTTGCAGGATCGCGCACGGGAGTTCGCCGTGGCGGAGACGCTGGATGGCGGCAAGCCGATCAAGGAATCGCGCGACTTCGATGTGCCGATGGCCGCCGCGCATTTTTTCTATCATGCCGGTTGGGCGGATAAACTCGACTGCGCGATGCCGGGCAAAACCCTCGCGCCCCTCGGGGTGGTCGGGCAGATCATTCCGTGGAATTTCCCGCTGCTGATGCTGGCGTGGAAACTCGCGCCCGCGCTGGCCTGTGGCAACACCGTGGTGCTGAAGCCGGCGGAAACGACATCGATCACCTGCCTGAAATTCGCGACGATCCTGCAGGAAGCCGGCCTGCCGCCCGGCGTGGTGAATTTTGTGACCGGTGCGGGCGAGACGGGTGCCGCGGTGGTGAATCACCCGCTCGCGAAAAAAATCGCTTTCACTGGATCGACGGCCGTGGGCAAAGGCATCCAGAGCGCGCTGGCCGGATCGGGGAAAAAGCTCACACTGGAACTCGGCGGCAAGGCGGCGAATATCATTTTCGAGGACGCCGCTATCGACCAAGCGGTGGAAGGCATTGTCAATGGAATCTTCTTCAACCAAGGCCACGTCTGCTGCGCGGGCTCGCGACTGCTGGTGCAGGAATCCATCGCGAATGCGGTGATGCAGAAACTCAAAATCCGCCTGCGAAGCCTGCGCGTCGGCGATCCAATGGACAAGAACACCGACATCGGCGCGATCAACTCGCTGAAGCAGTGGGAAAAAATTGACGAACTGGTGAAAGCGGGCGTTGCCGAGGGCGCGGAACTCTATCAGCCACCTTGCGCATTGCCCAAGGACGGTTACTACTATGCGCCTAGTATTTTTACCAATGTCAGCCTCAGCCACCGCATCGCGCGCGAAGAAGTTTTCGGACCGGTGCTCTCGGTGTTGACCTTCCGCACGCCGGAGGAAGCGGTGGAAAAAGCGAACAACACGCCCTATGGACTCAGCGCCGGCGTGTGGACGGACAAAGGATCGCTCGCCATGAAAATGGCAGCCGAACTGAAAGCGGGCGTGGTCTGGGCGAATACCTACAACAAATTTGATCCGTCATCACCCTTCGGCGGTTTCAAGGAATCCGGCTTCGGGCGCGAAGGCGGCAAGCAGGGCCTGCTGGAATACGCGGAACTAATCTAACAAACATACCAATATGAAAAACCCATGGAAATTCCTCGCGCTGAGTCTTGTGACCGGTGCCCAGATGCTCGCGGCCGAATCCGCGAAGCCTAACATTCTGCTGATCTGTGTCGATGACCTTAAGCCGGCCATCGGCTGCTATGGCGATGCGATGGCAAAAACGCCGAGCATCGATGCCCTCGCGCAGCGCGCCGTCGTGTTCGAGCGCGCCTATTGCAATCAAGCGGTCTGCGCGCCCTCGCGCAATGCCCTCATGACCAGCCTGCGCCCGCAGACTCTCGGCATCTATGATCTGGCGACGAACTTCCGCAAATCACGCCCAGATGCCGTCACCATGGCCCAGCATTTCCGACAGTCCGGCTACAAAGCACAGGCTTTGGGGAAAATCATGCACGTCGGCCATGGCAATGGGGAAGATGCCGCCTCTTGGGACGTGCCGCATTTCCAGGGTAAGACCGTAGGCTACGCGCTGAAGGAAAATCAAGCGCTCACCCGCGAGGGGGCCTTGTTTGACAACAAACGCCCGGACCAACTGCCGCGCGGTGCCGCCACGGAAATGGCGGATGTTTCCGATGAAACTTACAGCGATGGCCAGATCGCCGTGGAGGCGATTCGCCGTCTGCAAGCCGCCAAGTCCGACAAGCAGCCGTTTTTCCTCGCCGTCGGATTCCTCAAACCGCACCTGCCCTTCGTCGCACCCAAGCGCTACTGGGACCTGCACGATCCCGCGAAGCTGCCGCAGCCGGAGCGACTCACTCCCCCCGATGGCGCGCCCGCTTACGCTCCACAATTCGGCGGCGAGCTGCGCAACTACGCCGATATGCCGAGTGGTAGCACACCCCTGTCACCAGAGCTCACCCGCCATCTCATCCACGGTTACTACGCCGCCACCAGCTACATGGACGCGCAGTTGGGCAAGGTCCTCGCAGAGTTGAAAAAACTCGATCTGGAGAAAAACACGATTGTCGTGCTGTGGGGCGACCACGGTTGGCACCTCGGCGATCACGGCATGTGGTGCAAGCACACGAACTACGAGCAAGCCACGCGCATTCCTTTGTTGGTCGCCGCGCCCGGTGCCAAGGCCGTGCGTTCGCAGGCCTTGGTCGAAACCGTCGACGTTTACCCCACACTTGCCGAACTGGCCGGCCTTCCCGCACGTGAGGGTCTGGACGGGAAAAGTTTCGCCGCTGTCATCCGTGAGGCCTCGGGTAAACACCGCGAATTTGTCACTCACGTCTATCCGCGCCAGGGCATGCTCGGTCGTGCCGTGCGCGATGAGCGATACCGTCTCGTCGAGTGGAAAAACCCCGGTGCCGAAGCATCGACCGCCGAATATGAACTCTACGACTACCAAGCCGATCCCGGCGAAACCAAGAACCTCGCCGCCTCCCAAGCCGAATTGGTGAAAATCCTCGCCGCCCGCATCCAAGCGATGCCCGAGGCCAAGCCTCAAGTCAAAGCGGTCGCTGCTACCGATGCGCCCAAGCGCCCCGCCGCCGGACAAGACCGCGCGGAAATGTTCGCACGCCGCGATGCC
>Ga0315909_10007438_pt1 | contig 12236 bp, 14 predicted proteins | sample LakEriMetagenome_11_FD_203527 | JGI IMG/M metagenome (GOLD analysis project Ga0315909, IMG submission 203527) | Freshwater fungal communities from buoy surface, Lake Erie, Ohio, United States - Buoy 2 MA125 | ecosystem: Environmental > Aquatic > Freshwater > Lake | place: USA: Lake Erie, Ohio...
ATCGTAAATCTTATCGCGGTCCAATTCGATCCCCTTTTTCTCTTGCGACTTCTGCCATGCCAGGAACAGTCCAAGAGCGGTTGCAGCGCCACCGCCTGCGAGCGTTCCCCAATCTGTTCCTGGCGTCTTTTGCGATGCCGTGACCGCCTGGGCGATTTGTTCGAGCCTTGGGTACTCGGGCAGGGGTTGTGGTTTGATTGCTTCCAAAGCGCCCAGGATCTTGCCCTGACTGGCCTGAAGCGCGGCAGTCACAACCGCCGCAACATCGACCCCCGAGGTTTCGGATGCAAGAGTTGTGCTTGTCGTGGAAATGTTGACTTCCTGGCCTGCTTGAACTCCCACCGTCCGAGTCTGCGTCTGTGTCCGCGCCTGACTCGTACAAGACGTAAGCAGAACGACCAGAGCGATGAAAAGAACCTGGATAGCCAGGATGACGGAGAGCGCTCTGGTTCGGCGTTTTTCATGTTCGATGATCTGTCTGAGTCGGTTTTCATGCAGCATGGCTTTTCTCCAGTGCCGTTTTCTCCGCCTTGTCGGTTTGTGGCAGTAATCGGTGGAGGTGTTTCTGGCACCAGCGCGGTTCAGTCGCGCCGTTCACGCACTTGCCTTTGATTGCGATAATGAAGTCTTTTTCAAGTTTCATCAGTTTTTTGTCGAAGTGCATCCAGAGAAACGCAATAGCACCGGCAAGGGTTGCGATTGCTCCGCTCAGGATTGCAAAGGCACCGATCACAAGACTGTCGTCAACTTGCATGGTTGTCATACCTCGGTGCCTGGGGCTGGGGTGGACTGCGCTTCATCGCGCCTTTTTTGGCATTTGCGAATAAATGAGCGATACGCGATCATCGCTTCATAGCCGGTAAGGTTTCGACCTGTTGGGACGTCGTCCATATCGAGTTCTGGGAACGGTTCTGCCAGTTCTTCAGCGGTGATCGTGACTGAAAATGCCGGTGTCTCGCGCAATACAACTTCATCTCCGCCATCAATCTTGACCATCTGCTGCTCGCAGATTTCAATAGACGGGATGCCACCTGATGGAATGACAATCGTCTGCTTTTGGCTGCGAGTTCGCACTTGGCCAGGGGCTACTGTTTTGTCGTATTTTCCGCGCATGGTTTATCTTCCTTTGGTTTGATTTCTGCGGCGTAGATTTGCTGTGATACCATGTTGATTGCCATGGATTCGAGTTCGGAAATTGGCTTGCCGATCCCGAGTTGCAGGGCGCGGAGTTGGGCTTCGGTGATGATGAAAGTTTTCATGTTTTCCTTCAGGTCGCGATAAGGCCATGGGTTCTGAGCATGGCCAGGATGGTGTTGATCTTTGACTTATTTGCGTTTGCCAGCGCGATTGCCGAGGCTAAGTCTGTAGCGTCTGCGGTCGATACATCTGTAATTGCTGACGCCTGACCACCGACAACTTTGGTCCCTGCGACTTTGTATCCTTGGCCTGATGCGATATTTACCGACCCACCAACCCGCAACAGCTCCGATCCGCCTGGGTCGGTGCCGAGGATAACTGATCCGTTGTCGTTGATTATCACCCTGTCCGTTTCCGCTCCTCCGGCTACGCCGGTACGAAATGACATTGACGAACCTGCTGTTGCGCTGGGCGAGGAAATGACAAATAAACGATCCGAAAAGCCGTCAAATCTGAATGCGACTCCTGACGAACTGCTTGAATTTCCAATGTACAAGTTATCATCAACGACAAGGTTGTCTTTTATCCTCGCCGAACCCCCCACTCGTAAAATTGCGGTGCCGCCTGGGTCGGTTCCTATAATTACCGCGCTCCCATCTAGGTAGAAAGGAGACTTCGTTCCAGTGTTGTCAGAATAAGATCCAATATATCCAGCGCTGGATGTGTATGAAAAATATATTCCGCCTGAATTTCTGAATGCGGCCAGAGGTCCATATGCGCACAGGTATTCTATGTCCTGTCTTCCGGTGAAGGTGTTTGCACCCCTGAGTGCAATGGTTCCTGTTTCGTCTGGGGCGGATAACGTGCGGTTAGCTGATAGCGCAAGTGGTGTGATGGTTAACGAAAAAGAACTCGTCCCGCCTGCGCGCCCTGCGAGTTTGATCGCGTCTTGAGTCGCTGCGACCTGTATGGTTTGGATGCCTGTGAGGGTGTTTGCAGTGTTGAGGCCGGGAACGTCGAGCGTTGTTCTTTGCGCAGCAGCGTCTGCATCGTCAAGGAGGGCACGACCGGCAACGGTGAACGTGGCAAGGGCGGCGGTGCCTGAACCGGTGAAGTATGGTAGTCTGTCGGCAACAGAGATGAGGCCAGCGATTGCTTGCAGTTCTGCGTCTTGGGCCTGGACGTTGGTGCCGATGACCAGGCCAAGCGTTGCGCGTTGCGCAGCAGCGTCTGCGTCATCGACGAGCGCCGCGCCTGCTGCGGTCATTCCATGCGCGCCGACAGTCAGGGCTGCGTGCGCGGCGACTGAAACGATTGCTGGTTGTGGTACTCCTTGGCCGGCGCTCATGATCCGTACTCCCGGCGCAGACGGAAGAATGGGGAAGATCTGATGATGTTGCCACGGAAGTTGGAATCACCGGCGACGTAGCCGGAGACTTCCCAGTAGAGTTGGTCGTTGATGGTTTGGCCTGTTTGGATTGTGCCGTACACGTCTGCTGGCGTCATGGCCGTGCCGGTGCTGGCTGGCATGATCACGGTTAGGTTGCCAACGTTGTCGCCGGTGATGGTCCAGTTTCCGACGCCGTTGGTTGCGTCGAGTTCGACACTGCTTTGGTCGAGGGATCTGATTGCGACCGTCAAACTGGTGTAGGTGGTGAGATCGACGGTCTGGTTGCCTTGTTTTATCACCAGATTGAATTGATTGCGACGGTATTGGGTGACCTCGATGCCCTGGATGCTGCCAAGGCCGACCGAGACGGGATCGCTGACTGAGGCGCGGGCGAGGCCGGAATACAGGGAATCGAAGTCTTGGACCTGGAGTTCGTCAAAAAACCATTCTGGATTGCAGACGTAATTTGCATTGGTTGGAACGGCAAAGATGCCCCAGGCAGGGCCGACTGGCGGCATGTCGAAGATGATCCAGTAGAGGCCAGAGACAACGCCATCAGCGACGATTGTGGTATTGTGGGTGAAACTTGCTGGGGCGGTGGCACCGTAAATGAAATTGCGCGCATAGATTGTGAAATCTGAAAGCGTCAACCCTGTGACGACTGCGCCAGTCGTTTTGTTGTAAACCTTGAACGGTTTTGGGTTGCGCTGGAGGGTTCTCATTGGGTTCTCATGCCTGGGCCGGAAATGGTTTGGACCTTTGAGAGGTGCAGGTCGAGATCAAAGGACAGAGCGCTTCGGTCGGACTTGAAAAACTTGACTGTCCAGGACTTGCCGTCTGCTTCAACAATCACATCGCCAGCCATTGGTTCTGGTATGGTGCGGTTTGCAAGAAAGGTGAGGACCTGTGCAAAGGGGATCAATGCCTTTGCCATGCGATTTCTGGTCTGGATGCCGATCGTGAACTCGTCAGAGGGGAGGGATGGTTCCCACAACAATGCCCGGATCGAGGTTTCTGCCTGCGTGTCGATGCGTCGATAGGTCAGGGTTTGGCCCAAGCCATCGACGGAAAGAATCGACGCGGTGTCGGCAGCAATTTGATCGGCGAAGGACATGGACTAGCAACCCAGTTGCCGTTGCCAGTGTTCAATGGTTTGATCGGTGATGTTGAGGTCTGCTGAGATGAGTTTTTGCGGGGCGGTGCTGATGGTTGCGACCAGGTCGCGGACGCTGGTGATGCCCATGGCGTCATGCAGATGGGTGGCAATGGCGTCGCCGATGCCGTCGATCTTCATGAGTTCTTTGATGGCCTTGTCGCGGGCGTCTTTGACTTTGCCTTTGACAGAGCGTCCATCGACTTCAACAACTTTGAAAGCAGACCAGCGCAGGTTGCGGCGGAAGTGGTCAAGGCGTTCCTGCGAAGACAATTTCATGGTGCAATAAGCGTCGCCTTTTTGCAGGCGATCTTTCCCGCAGATGATGGGTCGAACGCATTGTATTTCGGCATAGATGTCGGACATGGGGTTCCCTTGTCTCAGAAGATGAATGGGGGTTGGGTGGATCCCCCCCCTGTCCAATCACGGCGCAGGGGGACGAAGGATCAGATCGCTCAGGTGAATTCGCAGAGCACCGCGTCGGTGAACATGCCATAGGCGGCGTTTCCGACAGCCTTGAGGCCGTGTTCCCAACGGTCGCGGTCGTGACGATCATCTTTGATCGTGCGGTTGCGCAGGGCAGTGTTTTCACTGAAGATGAACGGACAGGCGTTCGGGCTGGTGTTGACCAGGCAGAACTTGCTGGACAGGGTGATGCGGGGCGATGAAACCAGCGTGATATTGACGCCAGAGGCCGACAATCCTTTAACGGGATTGTCAATTGTTCCTGCGCCTGTATCAATCGTGTTGTTGATGATCGCTTGACGGGCAGTACCTGAGAGCGCGTTGCCGACAACGACTTTGAGGTCGGTGATCGCTTCATTGATCGGTTCGCCTTGGTCGTCAAGGAAACCGGTGATCTGCGAATAGGCGGACATGATGCCTTCAGCGAATTCTTGGGCCGTTGGGGTGGTGCCAGAGGCTGCCGCTACGGATACTTTGTTGTTAATGGTGCCACTCTTGCCCCAGACGTGATCGGCAGCGAAGAATGCCTTGCCGTCGAAGCCTGTGGCAGTTTCAGAGGCGTTGATCAGGCTGGCGATCAGAGAGCCGGGCCAGATCGCATACTTGGCAACCAGTTGACCGATGCGCATATCGACCAGTCCGGTTTTGTCATTGATCAACCATTCGTCTGGGACGACGATGGAGTCTTCGAACTTTTCGTTCTTCATTGACCAGGCGTAGGGGACAAACTGCGAACTTTGACGCTTGTCCTGCCACTTTTTGAAGCCGGGAATAGCGCCCAGGAAGTCGAGGTTGATCGACTCACCAGACGACAGGTTGTTGGGGATGAGCGCGGCCAACGCGGCCAGCGAGTAGGCGGGGGCGACGGCGGTGTCGATGGCTTTGCCGATGCGGCCATCAACAAAAGGAGCGGTGATGCTCATGGTGAAAGTCTTTCTTGGTCTTTGGGTTTGGTTGGTGTTACAGGCTCAAGATCAGGCGATCTTTTGCGCGGTGATGTACCAGTTGGTGCCATCGCAGAACGCTGTGATGGTGTCGTTGGCTGCGTCGATTGCGGCGTGGTTCGCGGCGCCGTCGATGGTGCCAGATGCAGGCGTGATGGTCGCTGCGACCGCATCGGCGGTGGTTTTCTTGAAGGTGATCGAGCGACCGGCGCAGTCGGCGCTGGCGGGCAGGGTGATGGCCTGGGCACCGGTGCTGGGCAGCAAGATGACCTTATCGAGGTCAGCAGTGGTCAGGGTGATGTTGCCAGTCGCGGCCAGGGTGCGGGTGCCGCGTTGGGCGACGTGGCCAGATCGGTTGGTCTTGCCTGCGATGATCGCGACGTTGGTGGCCGAGACGCCAACCACAACACCGACGTAGGTGTTGCCAGTGGGGGTGAAGGTCAATGTGTTATCGTCGCTGGCGTACACCGGGCGCCGATGGGCGACGTCATCCTGGGCGACGCCAGTGAGTGCCATTTCAAACAGGAATTCACCAGTGATGGCATTGACCGTGCGGTCGCCATCGGCGGAGGCAACGTTGGCGGTTGCGATCTGCTCGGTGCAGATGCCGGCAAAGGGTTCGCCAGCGACTAACTCGTGGGCGTAACCGGTGGCGGGAAGAGACAGCAGGGAACCCTGGAAGGGGTTGGCGCTGGCTTGGACGGGGAGTGGGGCGAAGTCGCCGCCGGCAATGCGTCGGTCGGCGTTTTGGGCGAGTGCGGTCATGAGAGGCTTCTCTTTTTGTGAAAGGGGATTGTGTGTTGGTTACAGGTCAGGGATCAAGGCTTCTTGGCTTTGGCCATGGCTTCTTTTTTCAAGAATGCCCAGGTGTCAAAGTCGTTGGCGAAGTGGCCTTTGGATTCAGCGTTCAACGCGTCCCATTCGGCTTTGAGTGCGCCTTCACCGGTGTCGGTGTTGGAGGCGCTTGCCTGGGCGTCGCTGCCGGGGTCTTTCGTGGCGCTGACTGCGCCAGTCCAGCCCTTGAACTTTTCGACCTGGGCCTTGAGGGTGGCCAGTTCTTGGTCTTTGGCTGCCAGGGTTTGCTTGTGGCTTTGTTCCACGTCCTGGGCTGTTTTACTTGCGGCGGCGAGTGCTTCCTTCGCCTGGTTGAGTTTGCCCTTCAGGATCGAGGCTTCGATCTGACCCGCTTCGTTGCCTTGCGCATCCAGGTCTTGGATTTCGTTCAGGCATTCGGGATAGGCTGCGGCCAGGGCGGCAAATTGCGCCTTGGATAAGCCTTGGGATGCGCCCGCACTGACCGGTGGCGCTTCGGGTTTCTTGCCAAAGAGGGGCATGCGGGCCTCCTGATGGTTGGCGGTGATGGTGTTCAGAAAATCATTCCAGGACAGGATGTCGTCGATGAGTCCCAAGGATTGGGCCTCGGGGGCCATGAAGCAGCGACCGTTGAGGCACTGTTCGGCCTGGTCGTCGCTGAGTCCACGACCGGCGCGGACGGCGTCATAGAACGCTGCGGCGTAGGCGTTGCATTCGCGTTGTAGTTCTGCAACCACGGCATCGGTCATTGCTTCGCCGTCTTGGGCCAGGGCCTTGTATGGGCCGGAGCGAATGACGACCCGTTTGTAGCCTTGTTTTTCCACGGCCTGTTGGCGGTCCCAAAGGGCCATCACGGTACCGATGCTGCCGAAGTTTGCCCCGACGCTGCTGGCTGTTATAGAGCGGCAGGCAACGGCGAGGTATGTACCGGCGGAGAAGCAGTATTGATCGGCATAGGCGTAGCACGGCTTGATGGCGTCGGCGGCTTTGATGGCGTCGTAGCACTCTTGGCAACCGGCGGCGGATCCTCCGGGGGTTTCGAGCCGGAGGACGATGGCACGGATATTGGGGTCTTGAAGGGCCGCATCCAACTGCAATCGGATCGCATCATAGGATCTTCCTTGGGGTTGGCAGGCGCCGTTGATTTGGTCGGCGTGTTGGGCGAGGACGCCACGGATGTTGAGGACGGCGATGTTTTGGTGTTGCTGGTCGAGGGTGGTTTCGTCGAAGGGGGCTGTTTCAGTTTCGTCTTCGATGGTGAAGTTGAGTGGGAGGACTGCTTGGGCGCGGAGTTCTGATTTGTTGCCGAGGACGTGGGCTTCCAAGAGGTCGCTGAGGCGGTCGTAGATGCTGCCGTGGAGATACCAGGCGTTTGCCAGGAAGGCGTCGAGGAGGTGGGAGCGGATCATACTTGGTCTCCACTGGAGCTGGAAGCTCCAGCTACTTTGGCTTCTTCTTCGTCGTCTTCTGGGTCTTCTTGATCTGGGATTGTGATAGTGTTGCGGGTGAGGCCGGCGCGTTCATCCAGGGCCTTGTCTTCTGCGGTCTGGGCGCGTTCGTCGTCGCGGTCGTATCCACCGTATTCGCGGGCGAGGGTCGATTCTGACACGCCGAGAACTTCTTTCTTGAGTTGTGCGCCTTGCATTTCGCGGTATTCGTCGGCGCTCAGGCGCTGCGGTGGTACAAAGAAACCAACACAGGCGGCGTCCAGATCGTCGCCAGTTGGGAGCGATATGCGGCCACGGGCGAGGTCTTCGGCGATGTAATTTTTGACGACGATGCGCAGTTCGTGTTCATGATCGACTTGCTCGCGGCGGAAACTGCGCCAGGCCTGCATGAGGGCTGCGCGGGCACTGGCCATGTTTGACTTGGTGAGTTGGTTGAGGGCAAGTTGGAAGGGGATGCCAGGGCCAAAGGCTGCGGTGGCTGGGGTCAGCATTGCCGTGGTGAAGATGTCAAAGTCGGCGCCGTCGAACTTGAATTCAAAGGGGCGGACGTTGGTGCCACGTTTGACGTAGTAGGTTTTTCCGGGGACGATCTTGGTGTTCTTGGTCCAGCAGACGCCGTTGCGGTCGGCGCGGGCGGCGGCGACTGGGTCGTCGGCTTCCACGATCATGCCCAGGCAGGCTTTGAGGCGGGTGCCGACGACGTGGGCCTCGGTGACTTTGCCGATGTGGGTCAGCAGTTGCATGATGGGGGCGAACCATCCAGGACTGCGGATCTGTTCTGGTTCTAGGCGGGCACTGTGCCAGATGACTTGTTCAACACCGTTGGTATCCAGTAGGGGGACATAGATCCACGATGGCTTACCCTGGCGCAGTTTGTTGGGGTGGGCGCTGCGGATGTGGATGCCGACTGGGTCGCCGTCGGTATTCAGTTGGATGCCACGATAGAGATTGTCGGAGTCTGGGCGGTTGTCGGGGTTGCAGATGCGATTGGGATGAATGCAGCGCCAGGCGGTGGCATATTGGGCCTGGGGGCGATTTTTCACCACGCGGACCTTGAAGGTTTCACCATAGACGGCGCGGCCAAAGACCAGGGAATCTTCCCACTGGCGGAAGTTTAACATGCCAGCAACATCGATATGACGGATGCCCTTGAGGATATTTGCTGTGATTTGCCGACGGATGGCGCGGTCTTCGTCTGTTACACCTGGTATATCGTCGCCAACATATAACGACTTGAACAACAATCCATGGGGACCGACCACGCCAGATTGCACCGCGTTGAGCATGGCGCGGGCGTAGGCGTTATTGCGGACGAGGTTGGCAGAACGGGCACCAAGGACGTCGGCGTCGAATTCGTAGGCGTCTTGGGGGTGAATGTCCCAGTGCGCCTGGTCGCCGCTAAGGGGACCGCTGGCTGCTCCTTCGTAGGCGCGACCCATGCCGATGCCAAGACTGGTGGTGGCGTCCATCATAGGAAGCACACCTGCTGGGGCACGATGCAGTCGCTGGCGCCAGTCTCTTCTTCTTTGCGGAGTTTTCTCAGTTCCAGGAGGGATTGCAGTTTGGTGCGCTGGACACTCATGCCATTTGGCAGGGTGTACGACTCCGCGCCAAGGGCGAGGGCGTCAATCGCGGCATCGAGTTCTGCAACCGTTATGGCCATGGGCGAACATCATGCACCCAGAAAACTCGTTGTCCAAACGGCTGGGATACGTTCAAAGTCGTCCCCAGTCGTCCCCAGTCGCACAGACTTAGGAATTTTTGGCCTCGTTTTGGAAATCGATGTCGCTGATGGGGCGATAGATCTTCGCCACGCCATAGGGGGCAAGGTGCGTGGTGTGTTTGCCGCATTGGACGCAGACAAATTGCACTTGTTCATCCTTGGTGGAACGGATGGTCAGCCGATCTGTGCCGCAATGTTTGCATGTAAAAACACTGGGGATTGCTGGTTTTGTCAGTTCTGACAGTGGGGCCTGGTCCTGATCGTCTTCATCAGGGTCTGCGTAGCCGGCAAGCCAGTCGCCCATTACCAGGTTCCTTCAGAATAGGTGTCTTTTTCGCTTGTTTCTTGGTCGTTGGCACTTTCCCGTTGTGGGGGTTCGGTGCTGCCTGCTTTGTTGATTCCCAGGATGTCGGCGAGGGCCAGGTGCATTTTTTCGCAGTCTGCCCAGTGGATGTCTTTGCGGACATTCACGGTTTCATCGGTTTGACTGGTGACACGGGGAACCCAGACGACGATTTCTTCAAAGCCGCCGCCGACCATTCGGCGATTTTCGAGGGTTTGGTCTTCGGCGTTGAGGGACCTGATGTAAAACTCTGGCAGGGCATCTGCCTTGGGAAGGTGCCAATTTGCTGCGGATTTGCCGAGCATGGACTGTTCCAGTTCCGTGCGCCAGTGGTGCGGGTGGATGCGCCATTCGTGGACACTGCTAGGTTTATCGGTGCGGTTTGGTTTCTTGGGGTCTGGGGGTTGCACTTCGCGCCAGGTCTCGCCGGGTTGCATGCGGACATCACCGCGCAGGCAAAGGCGGCGGCGTGGGTTTTCTGCTGCCCATTGGTAGCCGTATTTGCGGAAGTTGGGGTTTGCGACATCGAGGCCGACCACGTCAACGGTACGCATTTCGCCGCCGATGGGGTAGAGTCGATCCTCCATGTCTTCAAGGTCTGAGAGGCTGTTGGCCCTGCCGGTTGCGACCAGCCAGGATTCACCGCCCTGGGCGTGGGCGCGGACGACGTAGGGGAACCAGAACTTGCCGACGTGGTTGTCCTGCTGGTCGGCGATCAGCATGAGCCAGTCGGCTTTCACGGGACAGGATCCCAGGGCGTAGTCGGCGCAAGAGGCATCGATGATTTCGTCGGAAGTCGTGGGGACAAAGGAATGGATCCAGGGTCGGCAGCCTTCGGTGTTGGTCCAGGTTTTCTTTTCTGATGGTTTGCCGTGCAGGAGTTTTTGAACCATGCCGGCGGCGAAGGTGTCGAGAGTGACGTTTTCGGAGTAGAGCGCATTGGCCCAGCCGCTGCGGATGGCGGTCTGGGGCGGGTGGATGCGGATGAGGCGGTGCTGATCGTCAAAGTCTGCGGTGGCTTGCCAGTGGCCTGAGGGGTGGTCTTCGTTTTGGGTCCAGGTGCCGGGGGTCCAGCGGCCACCGGCGTTGATGCAGTCGAGGACCATGTGCCGGACTGCGTTGGCGCCGTGCTGGGCGTCACAGTGTTGGCAGCACCATCTGGCGAGGCGTTCTGAAACTATGACAGAGGCAGGGTATTCGGATAGTGGTCCATTGTGGCCGACGATTTGGGTGTCGTTCAGGAAGTCGGCTGCGCCGCAGGTGGGGCAGACGACTAAGGGGCGTTCATGGCTGCCGGTGCGCAGGCGGCGCCAAGCGTGGCCATTGACTGCGCCAGGGGTGCTGCCGCCCATGAAGAGTTTGTCATGGGGGAAGGTACGCTGGCGGACAAGCATCAGATCGATGGGGTCGCCTTGTTCGTCCAGGTCATCGACCAGGCGGTCAAATTCGTCGCAGAAGATTTTGGGTAGGGCGAGGGATCGGACATCATCGAGGAGGTTGCCGTTTAACATGTGGACGAGGGATCCGCCAAGGGAAAGCAGGTCATTGGCGAAGCAGCGTTCTTGGCCTTCAACAGAAGTGGGCAGCAGGCGTGCAAGTGGTGTGGTATTGCGGACCATGGGCTCCATGCGGGTTTCCCGAAAGCGGCGCTGGTCTTTCAGGCGGGTGTTATACCAAGCCATTTCCTGGGGATTTTGCGCCATTATCCAGGCAACGATGGATTGCATGATGGTGGTCTTGGCGATCTGGGCAACCATAACCAGGTAGAGTTCTTCGGTCCTGTGGGCGTAGGGGTCAGTGGGTGATGGTTGGCCCGTGACTCTGGCGGTGACCAGGTCGTACCAGTGTTTCATGAGTCCTGCCATTCGAGGATCCCAGCGACGCGTGCGAAGGTGCAGGTGCTGGGAACACCAGTCCCAGGCCGAGGAACCGCTTGGCGGGGCCAAGAGGTCCAGGGCGAGGGATTGGTAGTCGGTGGGGGTTAGGAGGGAGGTCATTTGGGGTTAGATGGTGCACCATCTATTTCGGGTTTTCCGGGTTATACGGCTGTCCGCATAATCCTGTTAGCATGGATCACCGCCTAACTGGACTGTTAGATTCCTTCCTGCGCACCGAATGAAAATGACGCGCCAAATGTACGTACCACAGTGTGCATGAATATCCGTTTTCGGGGTCGTGTTTCGGCGCAGCAATTCCGACCCTAATTCCCCACGGGAACCATAGCGGAGAATGAAAATAAAAGCACGAATATCTGAAATGAATAAACAGCCAACAAAACTTTGCTTGCGAAGAATAAACGTTTTTTGAGAATGAAAACATATTAAGCCCCTGTGGTTGATGGTTCGGAATCTAACAAGTTGATCCAGCGGAGCCTTCGGCCCGCTGATCGTTGACGTTGGGCGGCAAATGTATTCGCGGACAATTTCGCTCTCGCATAACGTCTAGTTCTGCTATATGTTCACGTCTAGCTGTAGCGTTCACCGGTTTTCGTGCTCCCTGCCCGTGGCAAGGTACCGCTCCAACCTTTCCGCAAACGGTACACTCCCACTGCGGTGATTCTTCATTATTCATTTGGTCACTCCTAGTTTTTGGCGTTGGGCTTCAAATTACCGAGCAGGCGCTCGGTAGTCCCAGGGTTAGAATGGGGGTTGGTCGTCTTCGCTGGGTGTGGTGGTGTTTGCTGGGGTTGTTGGGGTTTCTGTGGGTTGGGTGGTGGTTTGTGGGGATTCGGTCTTTTTGCCGTCGGGGACGAAGTGGAAGCGGTCAACGGTGAGGGAGAGTTTGCTGCGCTTTTTGCCGGTTTCTTTGTCGTCCCATTGG
>Ga0315909_10007439_pt1 | contig 12235 bp, 8 predicted proteins | sample LakEriMetagenome_11_FD_203527 | JGI IMG/M metagenome (GOLD analysis project Ga0315909, IMG submission 203527) | Freshwater fungal communities from buoy surface, Lake Erie, Ohio, United States - Buoy 2 MA125 | ecosystem: Environmental > Aquatic > Freshwater > Lake | place: USA: Lake Erie, Ohio...
CTTCCGCTATGAGTTCATGGTGGCAGGCGTATTTAGCATGGTGGGCAATTTGTTGATGCTTACGCCTACGATTTACATGTTGCAGGTTTACGACCGTGTCATGCTAAGCCAAAGCACGGGTACGCTTATTGCCGTGTCAATCATCACCTTGTTCTTTTTTGGGGTGCTCACATTTGCTGAGTGGGCGCGCTCCAAGTTGTTAGTGACCTCTGGCGTGCGCTTAGATGGCCTGCTTAGCAAACGCTTGTTTCATGCCAGCTACGAAGCGTATTTGAACCCTGAAGTGAGTAACCCATCTCGGGCCTTTACCGACCTGACCGAGGTACGCCAGTTTTTAACGGGCAATGGCATTTTTGCGTTTTTTGATGCACCATGGGCACCCATTTACATTGGTGTACTGTTTATGTTGCATCCCTGGCTAGGTGTCATGGCCTTGGGCTTTGGAGCGGTTCAGGCGGTGCTAGCATGGTGGGCTAGCAGTGCTTCTAAGCCTGCGCAAGTGGCTGCCAGCAAATCGCAGCAAGAGGCAAGCGGTTATTTACAAAGTAAGTTTCGCAATGCCGAGGTCGTTGAGTCGATGGGCATGGCGCAGCATTTGTACCATCGCTGGTTCGATCGCAACGCTCAAGCCATGGGCGCTGCAATGAATGCACAAGCGGTGTCGGGCCGTGTGGTGGCTTGGAGCAAGTTTGTGCGCTACACACAACAGTCTTTGGCTTTGGGCGGTGGTGCATTGCTAGTTATTCAGGGCGAGTTGTCACCCGGTGCCATGATTGCGGCCAACGTGCTCATGACTCGCGCCTTGGCACCCATCGATTTGATGGTGGGCACTTGGACAGGCTTCTTAAGTGCCAAAGATGCTTTCATTCGTTTGCGTGATTTGTTGCAGGCACATCCAATGCGCGACAAAGCAGTCATGGGCACCACGCCTAAAGGTGATTTGGTGTTGAAAGACGTGGTGGCTTCTGCACCTAGTCGCAAAGAACCAATTTTGAAAGGCGTGAGTGCGCTCATGCCGCCAGGTACCGTGACGGTGGTGTTGGGTGCTTCGGGTTCGGGAAAATCTACTTTGGCTCGGGTGCTACTGGGCATTTGGCCGCACAGCAGCGGTGAGGTGATGCTAGATGGTCAACCCATAATGAACTGGAACCGCATGGAGCTCGGCCCACACGTGGGTTATTTGCCGCAAGACATTGAATTGTTTGACGGCACCATTGCCGAGAACATTGCACGGGCTGGGCAAGTGGTTTCTGATAAAGTAATTGCGGCCGCAGAAGCATCGGGTCTTCACCAAATGATTTTGCGATTCCCCAAAGGCTACGATACGCCCATGGGTGAGGCAGGCAGTTTGTTGTCTGGTGGTCAGCGTCAACGTATTGGCTTGGCTCGCGCTCTTTATGGCGAACCCGCTTTGGTGGTGTTGGACGAGCCCAATGCCAACCTTGACGATGAAGGCGAAACCGCACTGGTGCGTGCCGTGCAAGGGCTCAAAGCCAAAGACAAAACAGTGGTGCTCATTAGCCACCGCCCAGGCATTGTGGGAGTGGCCGACCGCTTGCTAATTTTGCACCAAGGAACAGTGCAAGCCAGTGGCCCGCGCGATGGTTTATTGGCTGCATTGCAAAAACAACGTGAAGCAGCGCAGGCTGTGCATTCTTGAATATTTTTTGACGCTTAAATTGAGACTGTCATGGCCAATCCAAACTTGAATCAATCAACAAAACCTGTTGTGCAGGACGCTCAGGTGGTGACTTCCAACGCCGCTAATGCGCCGCGTCCATCATCTGACACCCGTGCTGTAGCGCGCAAAGGCCTGCTTGTGTTGGGCGTCGGTTTTGGTGGTTTTTTGCTGTGGGCTGGATTGGCGCCCCTGGATGAAGGCGTGCCCACACAAGGCATGGTGACCTTGGACACCAAGCGCAAATCTGTGCAGCATTTGTCAGGCGGCATAGTGCAAGAAGTGTTTGTACAAGAAGGCCAACAAGTGAAGGAAGGCCAAACCCTGCTGCGCCTAGATGGAGCTGTGGCCAAAGCCAATTATGAAGCCGTGCGCCAACGCTACTTGGGCTACCGCGCCATGCAAAGCCGCTTGTTTGCAGAACAAGCGGGCCGTGATGCCATTGACTTTCACCCCGATGTGAAAGAGGCCATGAGCGACCCCCTGATCAAACAACAAGTGAACACGCAGCAGCAACTCATTCAAGCGCGCCGTGCCGCCTTGGCAGCTGATTTGCAAGGCATTGAAGAAAGCGTACAAGGCCTTAAAGAACAATTGAATTCGTACCAAAATATTTTGGTTCAGCGGCGAATTCAATTGGCATTGCTCACCGAAGAGCTGACCAACACACGCGGCATGGTGAAAGAAGGCTATGCACCGCGCAATCGCCAATTGGAACTGGAGCGAATGGTGGCCGAGTCCAATTCTGTCATTGCCGACCTGACTGGCAACAGCATGCGGGTGTCGCGCCAAGTGGCCGAACTGACGCAGCGCACGATGGCACGCAAACAAGAGTACCGCAAGGAAATTGAATCGCAGTTGGCCGACGTGACGCGCGAAGTGCAATCGGATGCCGAAAAGTTTGTGGCAGTGAGTGCTGATTTGAATCGCATGGAAATCAAATCGCCCGCCAATGGCCAAGTGGTCGGACTCACGGTGCAGAATGTAGGTGCCGTGTTGCAGCCTGGCCAAAAACTCTTGGACGTGGTGCCACTCAATCAGACGCTGTTGCTTGAGGCGCACATTCCGCCGCACCTCATTGACAAAGTGCAAGCCGGTTTGTCGGCCGACGTTCGCTTTAACTCTTTTGCGCATTCCCCCCAACTGGTGGTGGAAGGTAAGGTAATGTCGGTTTCGGGTGACTTGCTAAGTGACCCCCAGCAACCTCAATTTACCTACTATTTAGCCCGCGTGCAAGTGACACCTTCTGGCATGAAAACTTTGGGTGCTCGCCAAATGCAGCCTGGCATGCCAATTGAAATTGTGATCAAAACGGGTGAGCGTTCTTTGTTGACTTACTTGATGCACCCCCTCACCAAGCGCGTGGCCGCTTCCATGAAGGAGGAGTGATGGTCACCAAACATCAGGTTTTGACCCTACTTGCTTATAAGTTTCATAAAAAAAAGGGGTAATTTCAGGTAGATTTGAGGTTTTCGCAAAGCTTGGAAAAACTCTTGGTCAATCAAATTGTTGGGAAGTTAAGCAAAGGGTCGGAGGCTATTTCGGGCACCGACTTGGATGACTACATTTCGCCTTTGGGCGGATCTGACTTTATTGATGCAAAAAAAGGTTTTGATACAGTTTATGTGTACTGGCCTTCAAGCAAATTCAAGATTACTACTAGTCAAGGCACCACTTACCTTGATGCGGTGTCGGGTGCATCCAGCAGTGATCGTGTTGTGCTGCGAAATGTAGAGCAGGTCGAGTTCTCAGACAAAACATTGTCTCTCGAAACGCCAGACACCTACAGCAACACCGCGGGCAGCGATACTTTTGATGGTGGACCAGGTGTTGATACGGTTGTTTACGATAGCAAGCAAGCCGCCTATGTGATTCAGCCTGAGGCTGCTGGCATAGGGGTGAGCAGCGTGAATTATTCAGAAGGCTCTGATTGGTTGCTGAACGTTGAGAGGCTGCAGTTCAAGGATGTCAATTTGGCTTTTGACATGGATGGCCATGCAGGTGTGGCTGTCAAAACTCTAGGTTTGGTATTTGGACCTGATGCTGCCACTATTCCCGCGTATGTTGGTATTTGCCTTGACCGATTAGACAACCAAGGCCAAACGCCTGTGCAATTGATGCACGATGCTTTGGCCATTCGACTAGGTGCCGATGCACAAATCACAGCAAAAGTGGTGTCATTTTTGTATGAATCTTTGACCAGTATTGTGCCAAGCAAAGAAGAGCAAGATGTCTATGTGCGTTGGATAGACAGCGGCGCTTACACGATTGACTCTCTGGCAGTCTATGCGTCTAACTTGAGCTTGAACAATGTGACTGCGCAACTGACTGGCTTGGCCATCAGCGGTGTGGCATACGAACTGCCACTTTAATTTCTCTACAAAGTAGGTTGAATGAAATGAATCGACAATTAACGGGCCTTTGCATTGCCGCAGCTCTCGTGCTGATGGGTTGCGGAGGCCAAGATGGTTCGGGCACTGCCAACCTCAGTGGACAAGTGAGCAGTGTGACAACGCAGACGCCTTTTAATCATTTTGCGGCGTCGCGGTTTTTGGAGCAGGCCTCCATGGGACCTTCACCGGCCTCTGTTGCGCAAGTGAAAGTGCAAGGGCCCGAAGCTTGGATTACTTCGCAGATGCGATTGCCACCCACAATGATTGTCACGCCAGCCAATATTGTTGAATATGACTTGAACTTGGACCGCGCTGCAGGCCGGCGCATGCAAGAACACTACGAAGTCAGTTTGAATAGCTTGATGATTGGTGCAGAGGATCAGTTGCGCGTGCGAACCAGCTGGGTGCTGTCTAACTTTTTGGTGGTGTCAACTCGAAAAGTCCAGCAGTTTGGCGCGCTGGAGTACATGAACATTTTGCAGACCCATGCATTTGGGCAATACGGTGATTTGCTCAAGTCTGTCACCCGAAATGCCGCCATGGGTTTTTATTTGGACAATGGCCAAAACCGACGTTGGCAGTTGAATGAAAATTATGGCCGCGAATTGATGCAGTTGTTTTCAGTGGGCTTGGTGCAACTGAACATGAACGGCAGCATTAAAAAAGATGCCTCTGGTAAAGCTTTAGAAACTTACACACAAAAAGATGTGATTGAGGCGACACGTGCGCTCACCGGCTGGGACTATGCAGAGCCCAATGTGCGCCGAATGAGCTCGAATGGATTTAACTACGCCAAGCCCATGACGGATGAATTCAGGGATGCGCACGATGATGGCTCAAAAAAAGTTTTGGGCAAGACCATTCCTGCGGGACAAACCGCCACCAAAGATCTTGACAGCTTGGTTGAAATCTTGGTGACACACCCCAATACTGCACCATTTGTGTCTTTGCGCATGATTCAGGGCCTAACCACAAGCGACCCATCGCCAGCTTATTTGGAGCGAGTTGCTACTGTGTTTAGGGATACCAAGGGCAACATGGGCAAAGTGGTGACAGCCATTTTGATAGATCCTGAGGCCCGTTATGGCGATGTGGTCGGGCGCTCTAGCAAAGGTTTTGGCCGTATCAAAGAACCCTTCCTCTTGACCATGAATGTCATCAGGGGCTTGGGTTGTAAGAGTGCGGTTAGAGATGCCAATGACTCGCGTGAAATTTGGAAAAATAGAAATCAAAGACCATTTGAAGCTTACTCGGTCTTTAATTTTTACCCACCTAACCACCGAACGCAAGGCACCAACGTGTTAGCGCCTGAGCAAAAACTGTTGAACTCTAGTGAGTTTGGCAGCCGCATGTGGAACAACAATAGCGGCATGGACAGTGAAACAACGCTGATCAATGCCGGCTGTGATGTGAACGCCTTTAAGGCGGCTACAGCAACGTCCGATGAGGCGTTGGTGGAGTTGATCAGCCAGCGGTTCTTTCGAGGAGCGATGCCTGCAGCATTGTCCAAGAGCTTGATCGAAGTGAATAAAAATTTGTGGCAGCGCGAGCAAGGCTTGAAACTGGCTGCCAGCATGTTGGACATGGCCTCGTTGACACCTGCATTTGGAGTAAGCAAATGATCAATCGTCGAAATTTTTTACAACATGCGGGTGCAGTTTCTTTGGCTGGCTTGGGCGCAACGCTGGCAGGCGTTCGTGATGTACAAGCTGCCGATTACAAAGCCTTGGTGGTGGTTTTTTTATCAGGTGGATTTGATGGCAACAATGTTCTGATTCCTGTCGATGGTGCTTACAGCGACTATGCCAAAGCGCGTCCTGTTTTGGCGTTGCCAAAAGACAGCTTGGTTAGCTTGTCTGGTTCTCACATTGGACACAAATTTGCGTTGTCCCCTGCCAATCGTGCTTTGGCTAGATTGTTTGAGCAAAAGAGATTGGCCGTAGTGGCCAATGCTGGCGCCTTGGTGCAACCCACCACCATGGATCAAATTAGAAACAACACTGCAAAACTGCCACCCTTCATGGGTTCGCACACCGAGCAAGAACAGTGGATTCAAGGCTGGATGGGTGCTGAAGATTTGAGCGGTTGGGGTGGCCGTGCTTTAGATGCTTTGCCTGCCGAGATGAAGACGCGGCAGCCTTTGGTCGCCATGGCTCGCGATTACACGGCAGTGGTGGCCAATAGCACTGGCTTAAGTTTGGCAGACAGCAATGGCGGCGCTAGTTGGGGACGCGCGCGATTGGATCAGGCGGATGACATGTACCGTCAACGCATTGAATGGGCAAGTCGTTTGCAGTCTACAAACACTTATGACTATGAGTTCACACGCAGCTTGCGTGCAGCCTATTTAGACACGGTGGAGTTTGCAAAAGGACAAACCGCAGGGCCAGAGCCTGTCGGCATGTTCCCAGATTCCCAGATGGGCCGAGATATGCGTTACTTGGCCAAGCACTTGCCCTTCAGCAAACAAGCGGGTGCCCGCAGACAGGTGTATTTGGTTCAAGATGGCGGCTATGACACCCACACGGGCCAATTGTCGACAGATACCAACAACCCTGGGTTGGAAACTCGCATGGCCGATGTGTCCAATGCCATCAGTGCTTTTGATGCGTCGATGCAAGCTGCAGGTTTGAATAACGACGTCATTACAGTGGTGATGAGCGAGTTTGGCCGAACTCTTGACCCAGCCGCGGGTGAGGGGTCAGACCATGCATGGGGTAATCATTGGTTTGCTTTGGGGGGGCCAGTTAAAGGGGGGATGGTGTACGGCAAAACATTCCCAACTTTGCAGACGGGTGGCCCAGACGATGCTTCCCTTTACAACCCCAAGCGAGGTCAATGGATTCCTCAGTTCTCTTCTGATCAGTTCATGTCTGACATCGTTCGGTGGCTAGGACTGACGCCAGCACAGGCATTGGCCATCATGCCAAATTTGGCTAATTTTTCTGTCAAAACCATCGGCTATCTCTGAGCAAACAAAAAGGATAAGAAATGGCTGAGATCAAAGGTACGCCGCAGAAAGATGTGGTCACCGTAAAGTCAGGGGATACCTACCATGGAGAGGAAGGTGATGACGAGATTACGTTGCTTGAAGGGTCGACCGGGCAGGGCAATGCAGGCAATGACAAAATCACTGTAGCGGACAACGCAAATTGGGCGACGGTTTGGTATTGGTGGTCACCCGGTGTCATTTATGTCGACCTAGAGGCCGGTTATGCGCTTGATGGGTACGGGTCTCGCGATACCTTGATCAATGTCCACAATGTACATGGTTTTCAAAGAAATGGTGATAAGGGTTATGGCACTGCGGTCGCCGACTCGTTTTATTTAGGCTCTAACTGGGAGCGCAGGCCAGGTTCGGTTTACATCGATGGCAAAGGGGGTATAGATCAGGTTGGAATGGGCTACAACCCTAACGAAAACTTTGGTCCTGTGGTGGTGAACGTTTCTGTAGACGGCCGTCTGGTGAAGATACACAACGCAAACTATCCTTCTTTTGTTTATGAGTTGCACAACATTGAACGCTTTAATGTTTGGAATCATTTAACCAAAACGAATCAAGACTACGATCTGCTAGCTTTACGTGATTTGTCACGTGCTGGTGAGCAAATACTTTTGCGCGGTGCACAAGGCTGGCAAACAAACGCTAATGGCTCGCCTACGGAAATTACCTACAGTTTTATGACGCAGGCGCCAGTTTCTGGCGGCGAAGGTGGAATTGGATTTGTAGCTTTCAATGCACAGCAGCAGCAAGTCTTGCGTGATATTTTGTATGTCCTGCAGAAGCAAACCGGTTTGTCTTTCTCGGAAGTGGCTGGCGATGGGGGGCAATTACGTTTTGGTATCAATCAACAAGCCAATACGCGTGGTTATTCGTATCTGCCAGATGCATACAAAGGCGATGCCCGTGCTGGTGATGTTTGGTTGGATGTAGAAACAGGCAATGTGATGAAGCCAGGCCAAGAGGGTTACTATGTTTTACTCCATGAATTAGGCCATGCATTAGGTATTCAACACCCACTGTATGAAACAGATATGTCGGGTGCGACGATCTTGACCAAAGATTTGGCGATACCCACTAACACACTCATGCTTGATTTGTCAGTGTCAGCCATAGGTGGCGCTTGGCCCACATGGTTTGGAAGTTTTGATTTACAAGCATTGCGCGCACTCTATGGATCTCGTACCTATGCTACAGGCAATGATATTTACAGTGTTTCCGACGCCTCTGGCCCGTTAACGATTGTGGATGATGGCGGTGTCGATACCTTGGATGCATCGGGCGTTAGCATGTCAGTCAGCATTGATTTGCATGCAGGTAAATCCAGTTCAGTGGGGAGTGGTGTAGATGGCATGGCCAAGCGCAATAACGTCAGCATTGCCGGCTCTTCTGTGATCGAAAACGCAATTGGCTCGGCATATGACGATGTGATCATTGGCAATGCAGCCAACAACACCATCACTTTCACGGGCGGCAATGACATCGTGGACGGTGAAGTGGGCATAGATGTGCTTCGAGTTTGGTCTAACGCAACTGGCTTTAGAATTCAAAATGACAGCGCCACAAAATATTGGAATTTAGAAGCATTGAACAATGAAGGTGGCAGTGCAGAACTGCGCAATTTCGAACGCATCATGTTTTCTGACACGGCTTGGGCCCTCGATTCTGGTGAAAACGAAAGCGCAGGACGTACTGCCAAAATTTTGGGCGCGGTGTTTGGCAAAGAAGGCTTAGCAAATACGGCCTTTCGCGGTATTGGTTTGTTTTATTTTGATGCTGGCATGAGCTATGCAGCCTTAACTTCACTGGCCCTCGATGCGCGTATGGGGCCAGGTGCTTCCAAAGAAACTGTAGCCCAGTTGTTACAGGCCAATGTGCCTGGCTTGGTGGTTAATGCGGATGCTTATGAATCAACCACGTCCATGGCCTTGTATGCGCAGGATAGTGCGTTAAACAAAACCATGGTGGATATGGTGGGCTTGTCTACTGCTGGTATGGCTTATCAGCTTTTTGGGTGATGTTTTAAGCGTGAGTTACTTTGTAAGAGTGCCTGGGCTACTTCTGCAAAACCCTGGCCGCGCTCTTGCTCTGTCATGTATTTTGGTAAGTGCTTGAGTTCTTTCTCAAAGCGTTTGATGTTGGCCACGCCTACGCTGTGCGTGAAGTGTTCAAACATCACTTGGTCGTTGGTGGAGTCGCCTACGTAAACCCATTGGTCGAGTTCTTGTTTTAAATCTCTTCCTGTTAGTTGTTTCAGAATCCACTGAGCGCCATGCCACTTGTTGTGGTCGCCAAACCAGGCGTTGATGTGGATGCTGCTGACTGTGGCTGTCATGCCTTCTTCTTGCAGCAGTTTTAAAACTTGCTGAATTTGCTCTTTTGACAAGTGATGAAATTCGCTGTGGTCAAACGCAATGTCGGTTTCCCGGCCCAGTGAGTCCTGTGCCATGACGGTGCCTGGAATTTCTTGGAGCACGCGTTTTGCGATGCGCTGCATTTCTTGGAAGTTGTGATTGCGGGTGGCCAGGTCTTGTTGGTAAATTTTGGTGACTTGGCTTGTTTGAGTGTTGTGAAGCAAGGCGACTGCGCCGTTCTCGGCCACGATGGAATTGACTGGCCAAGTAGAGGAGAAAGGAATGCTCCAACCCACTGGCCTGCCGGTAATGGGAATGACCATGAGGCCCGCGGCTTTTAAGTTGTGCAGGGCTTGAAGTGCATCGGGGGTGATAGCGCCTTCGGTGGTAAGGGTGTCGTCAATGTCCGTAAACACACCCACGATTTTTGTGCGGGTGGTTTGGGGCCAAGATGACAGGGGCTTCACTTATGTTCTCTTGGAGTTTTCACTCAACTTCTCTGTAAGCCAAACTTTCATGAGTGATTGATAAGGCACATCTAACTTATTGGCTTGGCGTCGAATGCCATCTAGCAAACTGTCTGAGAGTCGCAGAGAAATGCTGGTGGTGGACGGTTTGAGGTTGGTGAATTTTGCAACCTGCATGTTGGATGCGTCAAAGTATTCAGTGGCATCGTTGGCTGCATCTTCCCAAAACTTCCTTTCAGCGGCTTCGCTTTTGAATTTAGGGAGGGCCTTGATGATAGTCTTTGTGCTGTTTTGAAGTTTAGTTTGCTTTGGCATAAACAAGCCTTTCTTTGCGGTGTTGATCTCTTGCAGAAATGACGCGAATCAGCGTGTTGTTTTCTCTCAATGTAAAAACGACGGTTAGCAATCGACTTTCGTGCGTGATCCCCAAAGCCAAAAATCTGGGTTCAGATTGGCTGTGCTTGGTGTCGTGGTTTGGTAGGAGGGGGTCATTGAAGAAAATTTCCTCTGATTCTGAAGGCAGGACATCATGTTTTTGATCACTCTTTTCAGCATTACCTTCATCCCACTGAAACCCGACGATGATTTCGAGGTTGAGCATGTTTGTATGTTATGAGCATATACACTTAGCGTCAACCTTTATCTTGCAACTGCAAGCTAATGTGGGGTGTTAGCCTGCAGATCCCAATGCTAATCCAGCGTGTTCGCGCAGCGGATGGAAGTGAATCTTGGGGAAGCGCTCTTGTGCCAAGCGCACGTCATAAGGTGATGTGCACAAATAAGCCAATGTATCTGCCGCATCCAAAGCCATGCGCTGTGGATAGGCATTCAGAAACTCCCGCATTTCAGCAGGCGTATCAGCCGTAATCCAACGCGCACCGGTGTACTGGCAGCCTTCCAGTCTTACATCGCAATCGTATTCAGCTTTAAGCCTGTGCTGCACGACTTCAAACTGCAACTGACCCACAGCGCCTAACAACATAGGACCGCCCACTTCAGGTTTGAACACCTGAATAGCGCCTTCTTCGCCCAGCTGGTCTAAGCCGGCTTGGAGTTGTTTGGTTCTGAGCGGATTCTTCAAAATGACGGTCATGAACAGTTCAGGTGCGAAGAAAGGCAGGCCTGTGAACAGCAAGTTTGCGCCGTCGGTGATGGTATCGCCCAGTTGCACACCGCCGTGCGTTGTGAAACCAATGATGTCGCCGGCATAAGCTTCGTCCACGGCCTCGCGGCGCTGACTCAAGAAAGTCACCACGCTGGTGGGACGCAACTCTTTGCCGGTGCGTTGCACTTTGAGTTTCATACCTGGCGTGTATTTACCCGATGCCATGCGCACAAAGGCAATGCGGTCGCGGTGCGAGGGGTCCATGTTAGCCTGCACTTTGAAAACCACGCCTGCGAAAGCCGCGTCTTCGGGCTGTACTTCTTTGATCACAGGTTGCTTGTTCACGATGAGTGAGCTGGTGCGCGACTGTGGCGGGGGCGCTAAGTCAACCAGCGCATCAAGCACTTCCATGACACCGAAGTTGTTCACACCAGAGCCGAAGAACACAGGCGTTTGTTTGCCTGCCAAGAAAGCTTCTTTGTCGAAGCTAGGTGAGGCACCGGTAGCAAGTTCCATGCTTTCTAAAGCGGTGGCAAATTCTGCGCCAAAGCGTGCATGCAATGCAGCCGCTTCAGTCAGTGGCATGGCTTCGAAGTCTTGCGGCAAACGCTCGCTGCCAGATTCAAACACAGTCATGGTTTGTGTGCGCAAGTTGACAATGCCGCCAAAGGATTTGCCTTGGCCCACAGGCCAAGTCATAGGCACGCAGGGCATGCCCAACTCGCGCTCTACTTCGTCCAAGATATCGAGAGGGTCGCGCACTTCGCGGTCCATTTTGTTCACGAAGGTGATGATGGGCGTATCGCGCTGGCGGCACACTTCAATCAGTCTGCGGGTCTGTGCTTCCACGCCGTTGGCGGCGTCAATCACCATGAGGGCAGAGTCCACAGCGGTCAGTACGCGGTAGGTGTCTTCGCTGAAGTCTTTGTGGCCAGGGGTGTCTAGCAAATTGATGACATGGTCACGGTACAACATCTGCATCACGGACGAGGCCACAGAAATACCCCGTTGCTTTTCAATTTCCATCCAGTCCGAGGTGGCGTGGCGCGAGGCCTTGCGGGCCTTGACCGAGCCGGCAATTTGAATGGCGCCCGAGAACAGCAAGAGCTTCTCTGTGAGCGTGGTTTTACCCGCGTCAGGGTGAGAAATGATGGCAAACGTCCGGCGGCGCCGGGTTTCTTGGGCGTAAGTCAATGTGGCTCCAGGGGGAATTTGGATGTCTGGCTTTAAATCCAGA
>Ga0315909_10007446_pt1 | contig 12227 bp, 10 predicted proteins | sample LakEriMetagenome_11_FD_203527 | JGI IMG/M metagenome (GOLD analysis project Ga0315909, IMG submission 203527) | Freshwater fungal communities from buoy surface, Lake Erie, Ohio, United States - Buoy 2 MA125 | ecosystem: Environmental > Aquatic > Freshwater > Lake | place: USA: Lake Erie, Ohio...
AAATAGTAGCTGCTGACAAAATTCACTGCGATCGTAATGATCAGCAGCGAGGCGATCTGCAAAATCGACAAGGTGCCAAGGCTCCAGCGATTCAGGGATCGTGGCGGGTTGGAAGCTGCAAGTGTGTCCGACATGAATAGGAATGAAAAAAATTAACGACGCCAGCGACGGAAATCGAGCACATGGAAGGTCAGGAAAATGGTCAATAGCGCAAGGCTCAGGTAAAACACCGCCACGCGCGAATCCAGCAATCCGCTGCAGAAATAGTGCATGTGCTGTTTCGTGGAAATGAACTGAAAGACTCCCGCGCCAGCGAAGTTTTCCCCCCAGATCGTGGTGACGAAACCGAGGAAATAATGCAGCACCAGAATGCCCAACGTGAGGATGGCGGCGACGATGGAATTCGACGTGAGTGAGGAGGCGAGGCAGCCGATCGCGAGGAAAAACGCGCCCATGAGCAAAAGAATCGAGTAGGTGCCGAGCATCGCCCCCGTATTCCATGCGGGAGGCAGCCCGGTGATCCACGGGTAGAGTTGGAACTGGATGTAGCTGGGAATCCACAGCAGACCGTAAAACGTCAACGCCGCCGTGTATTTCGAGAGCACCACTTGCCATGTTTTCACAGGGGCGGTCAGCAGCGTTTCCAGCGTGCCCGAGCGTTGCTCGTCCGCAAACAACTTCATCGTCAGCAGTGGGAAGATGAATAAAAAATAAAACCAAAAGACAGGCGTGTGCATGGCGATGTAAACCAGGCTGTTTGTCATCGGCGTATCGCTGAAAGCCTTCATCGCTGTGGACAGGGCGACACCGTTCATCACAACGACAAACGCCATCACCATCCAGCCCAGAGGATTGAGCAGGAAGCCGCGCAGTTCTTTGCGATAGAGAATGAAAAAGACACGCATGAGCACGCGAGACTAAAGCACAAAAATGCGTCTGACAAGCCCTCATCCTAGGCCCCTGCGCGCCGGTTAGTGGCGAGGGTGCCGTGCCTTACTTCCGTGCGATCGCCACCAGCACGGCTTTTTGCGCATGGAGGCGGTTTTCGGCTTGCTGGAAGATCACGCTGGCGTGGTTTTCCAACACTTCCTCGGTGATCTCCTTGCCACGGTAGGCGGGGAGGCAGTGCAGGACGATGTGACCCGGTGCGGCGTGGGTGAGCAGCTCCGCGTTCACTTGGAAGGGGCCGAAGGCGAGCTCCTTGTCCTTTTGATCTTCCTGGCCCATGGAGAGCCAGACATCGGTATTGATGACGTGCGCGTCTTTGGCCGCCGCGATCGGATCCTGTGTGATGGTGACGTTGGGAGCGTTGAGTTTTTGTAGGAACGCGGCGGTGGGTTGGTAGTCGGCAGGGCAGGCGACGACCAGCTCGAAGCCCAGATGTTTCGCCGCCCACATCCAGGAGATGGTCATGTTCGAAAATCCATCGCCGATGAAAGCGATTTTTTTGCCCGTCCAGCCACCGAGAAATTCCTGCACGGTGAGGAGATCGGCCAGGATCTGGCAGGGGTGTTCGTCATCGGTGAGCGCGTTGATCACCGGGATGCCCGACAGTTGTGCGAAGTCCACGACATCCTTCTGATCAAAAGTGCGGATGATGATGCCGTGCACCATGCGACCGAGCACGCGCGCGGTATCCTGGATGGGTTCGCCGCGGCCGAGTTGGATGTCGTTTTTCGAGAGAAACATCGGAAAGCCGCCGAGTTCGCGGATGCCGACCTCGAAGGACACGCGGGTACGCGTGGAGGACTTGGTGAAAATCATCGCCCAGGTCTGCCCTGCGAGAGGTGTCTCGTGCGAACCGCGTTGTGCCTTGAGGCGCGTGGCATCGGCCAGCAAGTGCTCGATGGTGGTAGCGTCCAGTTCTTCAATGGAGAGAAGATGTTGCATGATGTTAAAGAGAGTTGACGGTTTGATGAAGGATGTCCAGAGCGGTGTCGATTTCCTCGCGGCTGACGGTGAGCGGTGGTAAAAAGCGGACCACATCAGGACCCGCAGGCACGGTGAGCAGCCCGCGCTCCATGAGTTGTGCGACGATGACTTGCGCGGGAGTTTTTCCTTCCACGGCGGGCACCAAAGCTGGATCTAACGAAAAACCAAGCAACAAACCAAGGCCGCGCAGGCCGGTGAGTGCGGGTGTGTTCCATGTAGCGAATTGCTCGCGGATGTGCGCTTCCATGGCGAGGGCATGGGCACCGAGTTGCTCGCGCTCGATTACCTCCAGCACCGCGAGCGAGGCCGCGCAGGCGAGGGGATTGCCGCCGTAGGTGGAGCCGTGCGAGCCGGGGTTCATCAGGGAACTGAGAGGTTTTTCTCCATCCACAAGACGATCCGAAACCCAGAACGAGCCGATGGGGAAACCGCCACCCATGCCCTTGGCCCAGGAGATGCCATCAGGCTCGATTTCCGGACACAACGCGCGCCATGCCATCGCATGACCGCAGCGTCCGAAGCCGGCTTGCACTTCATCGAAAAACAACAGCAGATCATGTTTTTTTGCCAAGGCGGCGGCACCGCGGATGAAAGCGGCATCGGCGACATTGACACCACCTTCGCCCTGCACCGGCTCTAACAAAATGGCGGCGGTGATGGGAGAAATCGCGGCTTCGAGAGCGGCGAGATCGTTGAAGGGGCAGTAGCGGAACCCGGGCAACAGCGGATCAAAACCCTCGTGGATTTTTTTCTGCGCGGTGGCGGCCATGGAGCCGAGAGTGCGGCCGTGGAAGGATTGCGTGAAGGTGATCACCTCGTAGCGCGCCTCACCATTCGCTTGCGGGCGGGCATGGCCAAAGCGGCGGGCGGTTTTGATCAGGCCGTCGTTCGCCTCCGCGCCGGAGTTCGAGAAAAAGACTTTGCCGGGGAGTTTGACGTGGGTTTCCACGATCACACGCGCCAATTCCGCTTGTTGCGGGATTTGGTAGAGATTGGAACAATGCATTAAGGTCGCGGCCTGTTGCTGGATCGAGGCGGTGAGGGCGGGGTGGCAGTGTCCGATGGAACATACGGCGATACCAGTGCAGAAATCGAGGTAGCGTTTGCCCGTGTCATCCCATAGATACGAGCCCTGGCCCTTGACAGGGACAAGCGGAAAACGACCGTAGGTCGGCAGTACGTAGTGAGAAAAATCGGCGGCGGTGTTCATCGGGGAAGGGTGAGTGTAGCGGAAATCCTCCAGAAATGCAAGATTGCGATTGCAAAGATTTTGGCGAGTAAATCGCTCCCATTGGAGAGACAAAGGAACTGCCCACAGCATGAGATTTTCACTTTTCTGAGCGCCGCGTCATTTTGGCTTTCTCGCTTGCTTGCGCATGGGAAATTTCACTACTGTAGCGTGTCACTCACAACGCTATATGAATCGTTTATTCTCTTTCTGCTCATGGAGCGTGTCGTTATGGTTATGCTGTGTACTCATGGTGGCTGCGCAGGAGCGAAAGACGGAGGTTACGATCAATGATTCGCAATTCTGGATCAACGGCAAGCCGACCTATCAGGGGGTGACTTGGAAAAATCCACAAGGCGCGGTTATTTCGTTAGAAGGACTCTTGATGAATGCGCGTATGGTGCAAGGAATCTTCGATGACCTTAATCCTCAAACGCGTCTACGATGGGCTTACGAAGATACAGGGAAATGGGATCCAGAGCGTAATACGAACGAATTCATTGCTGCGATGGAATCATGGCGGCGGCATGGCCTGTTAGCCTTCACCATGAATCTGCAAGGTGGTTCGCCCGAGGGATATTCGAAGGAGCAACCGTGGAATAATTCCGCCTTCGATGAAAGTGGAGAGCTACGCGATGCTTTTATGGCGCGTCTGGCGCGCATTCTCCAGCGCGCTGATGAGCTCGGCATGGTGGTCATTCTTGGCTACTTTTACTTCGGTCAAGATGAAAGACTAGCGGATGAGGCGGCGGTGAAAAATGCCGTCAACCAGGCAACGCAGTGGCTACTCCGACACGAATGGAAAAACGTTCTCATAGAGATCAATAACGAATGCAATGTCCGCTATGATCATGAAATTCTCGGTCCCAACCGCGTGCATGAACTCATCCAACAGGTGAAAAGCACGATGAGAAAAGGTCGGCGCTTGCTGGTCAGTACCTCCTATGGTGGCGGCACTGTGCCGGGGGAAAAGGTCATGGCTGTATCCGATTTTGTGCTGCTCCACGGCAATGGAGTCAGCGATCCACAGAAGATGGTGAAGCTCATCGAATCGACCCGCGAGCGCATGGGATCCGCGCGCAAGCCCATTCTTAACAACGAGGACGACAGACCCTGGCGCGACAAGCACCAGGGCTTTGGCGAAGCGGGAAACAACATGATCGCCTGTATCGAACAAGGCGTCTCATGGGGCTACTTTGACTATCGGGAAAAAAACGAAACGCTTCTGGAGGGATACCAAAGTGTCCCGGTGGACTGGGGCATCCGCAGCGCGCGCAAAAAACAGTTTTTCCAATTGTTGCAAAAAGTCACCTCTCACTGAGCGAATCACTCCGTAGTGAAGCCCGCGCTCCTGCATTACTCGGTGGGTCTGCCGTCTTTGGCGGGGGCTTTGCCGGTGATCAAGGCCTTGGCCTGGCGGGCGTAGCGTTGACCGAGCAACTTGTAGCCCTCGGGTGTGTAATGCAGATCGTTGATCGATTGATTGCCTTTCTTTTTGTCGTTGAGGTCATCGCAATCGACCCATGCCGCATTTTTGTCTGTCTCGCTGATGCCGACATGTGCTTTGCGGATCGCTTGCCACGGTGCGTCATCTGGCTTGCCATAGTCACTGATGCGACCAATCACGACCTTCATATCGGGGCATTTCAGATCGCGACGAAGGTTTGCAATCAACTGCTTCAGTGCATCAGCGTAGGCGGCATCGAGTTTGAACCTGGCATCATTCTCCCCTTGCATCCAGCAAAACGTGATGGATGTCGGTTGAGGATTTTTTGCGAGCAACGGTTTCATCTTCGCAAGAATTTGATCGTAGTAAGGAGTGCCCTTGGCTTTGTCTTTGGCTCGTGTGGCGGCGGCATCGATACCGTTTTTTTTCGCGATCTCATCCCATTCGGCTACCCAGTCACGGATGGGGCGTCCTCCCTGTGCCACCTTGATGAAAGAGACTTCCGCATCGGGGAAAAGCAAAGATGTTTCAGGAACAAACCCTAGTTCCGGCTTCATGCCCGCCATATTGGACTGACCAGTGAGAATGAACAAGTGCACCGGTTTTTCAGCGGCATGGGCGGAAAACATCGTGGCTGCGATGAGTGAGGTAATGGCATTTCGTAGAGTCATAGAGCTGTTTGGAATGCTACTTCCGATGGCAAGACAATCTTACAACGCATTCACGCAGGCGTGAACGATCAGGCGGCATCGATCGTAGCGGGATCGCATTTCTGGAGTGTTTTTTATTGGCTCTGTGCGCTGCCCTGCTTTATGGCTGATTCATGCAGAAAACCGTTATGTTTGTCTTCGGGCATGGTGTGGAGGAACTGGAACTCATCGCGCCAGCGGATGTGTTGCGCCGGGCGGGGTTGGCGGTGCGTTTTGCGTCCACGGAAGAAACGCCGTTGGTCACTACCCGCGGTGGGTTTGTGGTGCAGTGCGATCAAAGCTTTGCGGACATGGATGCAGCCGCCATCGATCTGCTGGTGCTGCCGGGTGGGCCGGGCGTGATGGCGTTGCGTCAGCGGCAGGACTTGTTGGATTGTTTGCGCAGCTATGGGCAGAGTGGAAAACCTCTCGCCGCGATCTGTGCCGCGCCTTTGTTATTGCAGGATGCCGGTTTGTTAGAGGGAAAACAGTTCACCTGTCACGACAGTTGCTGGCAGGAACTGGCGGCGGCGCAGCGATCGCAAAAGGTCGTGATCGACGGTGCTCTCATCACGTCCCAGGGCGCGGGCACAGCGCTCGACTTCGGGCTAGCCCTGGTCGAGCAGATGTGTGGCGAGGAAGTGCGCGCTCAGATCGCGCGAGCAATCATGGCGTAGGCACGGTCGGCTCGGCAGTAGCTTCTTTTTCCACGCTCTTCAGCAAGCGGAACAAATCGCTGTCTGTGGTGAAAATCGCGGTCGTTTCCCGATCAATCGTTTTTTCATACGTATCGAGCGTTTTCAAAAACTGATAGAAATCCGGTGCCTTCGCGCTGCTATTGTAGGCGGCGGCGTAAATTTCTGTGGCTTCGGCATCGGCCTTGCCTTTGATTTCCTGTTCCTGGCGATAGGCTTTCGATTGGATCTCGAGCAGATCTTTCTCGGTTCTTCCTTTGATTTTGGCGGCCTCGCCTTCACCTTCCGAAATGTATTTCGAGGCGATCTGCTGCCGCTCGGTGCGCATGCGGTCGTAGATTTTATCGATGACTCCGGCCTTGTAGTTGATGCGTTTGAAGCGCACGTCGATCAGCTCGATGCCCCACAATTTCGCCTTGCTCTTGGCGGCGACGAGGATTTCCTGATCGAGCGTCTGGCGGCCGTAACGGATGGCCGGCAGTGTCGCGGGGATGCCGGTTTCCACCAAGTCATCCGGCAGGGTGGCGATGCGTGCTTTGTCGGTGCGGATCACTTCGATCAAATCGTGTTTCGCGATGATGCTGCGCGTGGCACCGCCGATGGCGTCATCGAGCCGTGAAAGGGCGGTGCGTGTGTCGCGCAAGCTCTCGAAGTACTTTTTCGGATCGGCGATGCGCCAGCGGGCGAAGTTATCCACGGTGATGTAGAGCTTGTCGCGCGTGGGCATTTCCGTCGGCGGACCATCCCATTCCATCACGCGTTTTTCGATGCGGTTGACGGTCTGGATGAAAGGTTTTTTGAAATGCAGGCCGGCTTCATTTTTGTTAGGGTCGCTATTGATGGGCGTGCCCACGGCTTTGCCGAATTCCGTGATGATGACTTGTTCGGTTTCATCGATCACATAGGCACTGCTGGAGATTACCACGACAGCGATGAAGCTCAGGAAAACGAAGGCGGGAAAGGAAAGTTTGCTCATAACGATCAGCGTTTGGGAGAGGGGTTGGCTTGCAGGTTCATGAGGGGGAGAAACTGTTTGGCGTCTTCATCAATGATCACCTTGCTACCCATTTTCGGCAGGACGGTGTTCATGGTTTCGAGGTACAGTCGTTGTTTGGTGACGAGCGGTGCTTTTTCGTATTGCACCAGTAATTGATTGAAACGTGCGACGTCACCCTGCGCTTCGTTGGTGCGTTGCAGCGCGTAACCTTCTGCGGCGCTAATCATTTGTTGGGCGAGTCCGCTGGCCTTGGGGATGACTTTGTTTCTCTCTCCATTCGCGATGTTGATGCGTTCCTCGCGCTCTTGTTGCGCGCGGTTCACCTCATCGAATGAATTTTGCACGGCGCGGGGAGGATGCACGTTTTTCAACTGAATCTGCTCGACGCGGATGCCCATGTTGAATTGCTCCATGGTGGTCTGCAGTTTTTTCAGGCAGTCGATTTCGATTTCGCTGCGGCCATAGGTAAGGACCTCGTCGATGGTGCGATCGCCCACGACTTCATTCATAGCGCTCTCGGAAATATCGCGCAAGGTTGCTTCCGGCTCATGGACATTGAAAAGGTATTGAACAGGATCGGAAATTCCGTACTGCACGACCCACTCAACCTCAGCGGCATTGAGGTCTCCTGTGACCATGTTGCGTTCCAGTTCCGGTTGTTGGCTGCCCTGGAATTCATTGGTGGCACCACGGGTGGAGAAGCCGAATTCGAGTTTCAATTGTCGCAGTGTCGGCACGATCGTCACGCGATCGACCGTGAAGGGAATTTTGAAATGCAATCCCGGCGGCGCGGTTTTGTGGTAACGCCCGAAGCGCTGCACCACTGCCACCGATTCCGTATTGACCGTGTAGAAAGAGCTGAACACGCCCACTAGGACAATGAGGAAAATGGGAATATAGAGTAGCTTTCTGAAAGAAAAACTCCGCGACGACCCAGTGCCCTCGTTAGAAAAAACATCGATCACTCGTTTCATGCGTGGTCAGGCTAACCGCTGGTTTGCGAGAGGCAAGTGGAATCGGCGTGTCATTTTCCATGCGCGCATGAATGGCAGAAAAAAGGCCAAGGAGCGAGTCCTTGGCCATGAGAGAAGAGTGAGGAAACTCAACGCTGGAAGCGACGCAAGCCACCGCCGGAGCTGCCGGAACCACCGGAGCCAAAGCCTGGATTGCCATTGAATCCGCCGCTATTACCTGGTGAGTCACTGCGTGGTTCCGAGCGTGGCGGAGTCTCGGGAATGCTGCGTTGAGCGGGAGGTTCCGCGATGCGGGTGGATGTTGGGATTGGTGCGGGAGCTTGGGGGCGGTTGCCGTTGCTACGATTCAGTCCATCAAACATGCCACCGCGTGCGGGTCGGGGTTCGATCGCAGGAGTCTGGCGAATCGTGGGCTGCGGCGTACTGCGGTTGATCTGCGTACGCGAGGAGCGATTTCCATTGTCGAAGGAAAAACCGGGCTGACTGAATGGCGAGGGGCTGGTGCGCAAGCCACTGCTGCCGCTGCTAGGTCTGAGTCCACCGTTCATCCAGCTCGGTGAGCTCGAGCGACTGGGTTCAGCCTGGGGCTGGATGGCGCGATTGTGCAACTGCGTGCGCTGCGATGAATTCATCCAGGAAGAAGAACCTGCGCTGCTGACACGGCGCGCCCACTGGTAATTGGCGGTCTGGTAGTTGCTGATGCGGTTATCGTAACGACTAAGGTTGTTGTAGCGCACATTGCGGGGAGGAGGGCAATTGCCTCTGCCTGCCCAATTGTAGGGATGCGGGCAACCACGCACCGGCACCGGGCAATAGCCTACGGGATAGTAGCCGTAGAGGTACGGGTCATAATAACATGAGCGATAGCGGTCGTAGTAGCAGAAGCGGTAGGGATCATACGACCAGCGGGGATCACCAGTGCTGACAAAAAACGAAGTGTTGTAGCCGCCGCCATAGGAGCTCACACCGTAGCCGACGGAGCCGCCGTAATAAGGGTCGGTATAGCAGGAACTAAACAAGGCACTCAGCAGTGCGGAACCAAGGAGGAGGTATGTTTTCATCTCACACGTGTGACGCGGAGCAGGGGATTCTATTCAAACAATTGCGACAATATTTTTCATTGCTGACAGCGGAGGGGGGAGAATGACTAGCGTCAGAGAAAAAGGCGATTTCCACACGGAGTGAAAATCGCCTTGGTTTGCATCAGCGCTCAGCAATCAATAACCCATGCCGGGATATTGCTCCTGAGTGCTGGGAGCAATCAGAATTTATAGGTAACGGATAGCTCGAAGATGCTAGCGCCGATGTCATCAAAGCTGATGTCGCTGGAGTCTGCCATGTCGGTATCGACATCGCCACTGTCATCGACGCCACCCATCATCACATAGCGGTAGTTCAAGCCGACTTTGGTGTTGGGATTGATTTCGTAAGAGATTCCGAGGATCAATTGACTGGCAAACACCGTATCACTGCAATCGGCCACAAGCACGTTGCCCTGATCCGTCATTTCATCATAGCTGAGATGGGCAAAACCAATGCCTGCACCTACCGTGAAGGTGAATGGTTTGAAATCAAAGTCCCAGAGGGCATTTCCCATGACGCCGATCGTGGTGAGATTGCTGTTCACCGAGATGGCTCCCGTCTTGGATTCGATGTCGGTGATATCGGCATCGACGTAGTTGAACTCTCCTTCAAGACGAAGGGGGCCGAAGCTGTGTCCGGCGCGTAGGGCAAGGGAGTAGCCACTATCAAGATCGAAGTCGTCCGCTCCCGAATTGTTATTCCGCACGTTCACAGCTCCATCGCCGAACATTGAAACACCAGCCGCAGCGCCCATGTAAAACGAGCCGGGTTCATTGAAGGGGTAAACACTCCATTGGGTGATGTCCCATGATTTTTTGGTGTTCTGGGCAGGCGTTGGCGTGGCGGCTTCCTCGGCGAACAGTGGTGCGATACAGTTAAGCGCTAGCAATGTTGTGGTGGTAATGATTTTCATATCGTATTTTTATGGTTTTTCTTGGGGTGAATTAAGGCGTGGTGAATTCCACGAAACGGTAGAAACGACGAGGTGCTTCCAAGGGGCGCACCTGAGTCACGGAACCATCATCGAGGAATTGGATTTCGCGCGGGAATGCGGATGCCGCAATCGGTGTGGTCCAGTCAGTCCAGTTGACCAGATCCGCGCTGTATTGGAATTGATAGACTTTGTTCGCCGCCAGATTGCCCGTGATCAACATGGCTCCGGTGGAAGTCCTTGTGATGGTGGTGGAGCCGATGGCACCCGCAGGAGCGGCCGTGGTGAGGCTGACGCGAAGCGTGGGGCGGATCGCGATCGGGTTGATGGTGGATGCCTGATAGGTCAGGTGAACCACCACCGAGCCGCCGGGTGCAATGCCGAGGCTGTATTTCGCATCATGGGCTGAGGAGGATAGCGCCAGGCGGGTGACGCCCGAACTGGAGCGGGTGTCATCCGCAAAGTTCGTCAGCGTTCCGTTTTCGTTGGTGCTGTATTCCGCATTGATGAAGGAAATGTTGCTCACCGGTTGGTTCAGGTCCGTGATGTGGACGATGAAGGATGTCACGGGCAAGGTTCCGGGATTTTCGATGCGGAAGGCCTGGCGGTAGGTGCGGACGCTGCCGTTGCTGCTGATGAGCGTAGCGGCAAGCGGGCTGCTTTCGCCCGGTGGCAATACGATCACAGGCGGCCCCTCCACTGTCACACGGAAGGATGTTTCCACGAACAACCCGCCGCGATCGGTGCCGCGTAGCGTGATGTCGCTGAAACCAACCTGATTCGGTGCGTAGTTGAAGGTGAGTTGTTTCGTGGGTGCATTGATGACCGTGCTGGCGAAGAGCGAGGGATTGGTGTTCTGCGTGACGGTCCAGACGATTTGACCACCGGAAACCGAGTCATCCACATCGGCGAAGTGGAACAGCAGGTTGATCACGGTAGGCATGGCATTCACGTGAACAAATTGGTTCGGGATCGGGGTGATGATGGTGGGGGCATCATTCACGGGGGTGACCTTCACTAGCGTGGTGAACTGCAGCGGGGTGGGCACCCAGAAGTCTGTCACGGTGAGAAGGAAAGCAACGTCCTCTTGACCCGGATTGATGTAATCGATGATGTTTTCAAACGGCGTGAAGACCATGGCGCGCAGTGCCGCGGTGACCTGGGCGGGGGTGCCGTCTTTGGTGTAGGTGCCGGCTGAAACGAGGGTCATGCCGGGAGCGGACATGGTTCCCTTGGTGGGATTGAAGCTCACGGTGACGCGCTGCAATTGATCGCCCCATTCATCGAGGTCGCTGATATCGATGGTCTCGAACGGTTTGACGGTCTGCTTGTCGGTGATGCCGCGATTGGCGAGGCCCACAACAACAGGCACGTCGTTCACACCGGTGATGCGCATGGTGAGCACTCCTCCATCGCGGTCGGCCAACGTGGGGACTACGAGCACGTGAACGGTCTCTACTTTGGTGCCGCCGGTCTTATCGATGACGGTGTAGGTAAAGGAGTCTTCACCCGTAAAGTTCGTAGCCGGGGTGTAGCTCACGGCATTGTTCGGACCGGCGCCTACGATGGCAACCACTCCTCCTTGCGCGGATGGCGAAGAGACGGCGGAGATCAGGTAGGTGGCGGCTTCTGCTGCTAACAGATCGTCATTGAGCAGAACCGGCATCACTACCGCTGGGCTGTTTTGCAACACGGTGAAGTGATCGGTTGCCGTATCCATGCCGCCTACGCGGATGGTAACGGTGGCATTGGACGTTCTGCCGAATTGATCGGAGATGACATAATTCACTGTCTCCACGCCGAAGAAGCCTGCTGCCGGGCTGTAGGAAAGCGAGGCACCGGCGAGAATTTGGACGGCACCACCTTGCGAGGGCGGGCTGACGCTGGTGATCGTCCAGTTCCATCCGGAATCGGGGAGCGGGATGTCATTGGCGAGGACGTCGAGGTTGTGAGGACCGGAGTTTTTCGCGACATGGAAAGCATCGGGCGAGGCATCCGGTGCGGTGGCGAAGGATTCCACGACAGTGATGGTGACAGTCGCTACACGGCGGCGGAGATCCAGTTCCTCGCCGAGACTTGTTTCATAAGTGAAAGTCTCCGTGCGGGCGGTGGCGGGAGCGGTGTAGGTGACGCTGAGTCCATTGGCGGCGATGAGCGCGCGATCCGGATCAGGCGGTGCGTTCGTATCGAGACCAAGGTTCACAATACCTATCGTGGAGCCTGGCTCGCTGATGGTGCCGTCATTGAACAG
>Ga0315909_10007448_pt1 | contig 12225 bp, 18 predicted proteins | sample LakEriMetagenome_11_FD_203527 | JGI IMG/M metagenome (GOLD analysis project Ga0315909, IMG submission 203527) | Freshwater fungal communities from buoy surface, Lake Erie, Ohio, United States - Buoy 2 MA125 | ecosystem: Environmental > Aquatic > Freshwater > Lake | place: USA: Lake Erie, Ohio...
TATGTCTTTCTCCCCAAAAGGTCTTAAAAGTCCGTTTGAAGAACCTAAAAGAGAGGTATAATGACTAAAGAAGATAAAAGGGCAAGAATTCTTCCTGCGTTAGATCTTGCAATTACAGAAGCTACGCGTAAAGGAATTATAAATGATTTGGATCTTGCTGGTATTGCTATGGCTTACAATCTTGCTGGATATTTGGACAATGCGAGCCTCACTGCTACAGAGCTTGGAAAACTTAGTGGACAGTTACAACAAATATTGGACAAGTACGGGCTTAGCTTGTTTGGACGAAAAGAAAAACCCGAAGTGTTAGAGGGTGAAGACCCTTTAGATGATATTAGGAAACTCAACCCCGAGAATACAGACCACACCACTAGCTCACCCAACTAGAGGTAACGAGGTTGCTGAGTTCGCTGAGCAAATTGGTATGCCGTTGCTTCCTTGGCAACAATACCTGATTGATGAAGCATCTAAAATAAAAGATAACCACACTTGGGCGCACCGAAATGTGTTAGCGATCTGTGCAAGGCAACAAGGTAAGACTCATCTTATGCGAATGAGAATATTGTCGGGTCTTTATATTTGGGACGAGAGATTACAGATAGCAACAGCACAAACACGTGACTTATCGTTAGAGACATTTAGAAAAGTTATTGAAACTATAGAAAATTTTGATTGGTTACGCAAAAAGGTTAAACATATAACACGTGCTAATGGTCGTGAAGAAGTAGAATTAAAAAATGGTATGCGTTACAAAATTATAGCACCAACGGCAGGTGGGGCAAGAGGTTTATCAGCTGACACAGTTTATTTGGACGAGGTAAGACAACATAAAACCTTTGATGCCTACGCAGCTTTAGCGTTTACAATGAACGCAAGACCTAACCCACAATTTTGGGGCATCAGTAACGCTGGAGATCATTACAGTGTGGTGCTCAATGCGTTACGTCAACGAGCACTTGACAAAATAGAAAAAGATACAGACGAAGACATCTTGTATATGGAATGGTCAGCAAGACCTGATAGAAAACTTGCAGACATAGAAGGCTGGCAAGAAGCAAACCCTGCCCTTGGTCGAACAGTACAGCTAGAAGCAATTAAAGCCAGGCTAAGTGACCCAGCAGAAATATTTCAAACAGAAGTTTTATGCCAATGGGTTGAAACAATGAACAGTGCTTGGGAACAAGGTGCGTGGAATTCTTGTATGCAACCTAATCTAACACTTGTCCCTGACAGACCTACTTGGCTTGGTGTTGAAATAAGTCCAGAGCGAAACAGTTGGGCTTTAACAGGTGCACAAATGCTCAAAGATAAATCTATAGCCGTTGGTTTAATGGAATACGTGGATCAAGATAACCCAATAGATGATTTACAGATAGCAAGCCGTATAGCCGAATGGGCAAAACATTACAACGCTGAAGAAGTCATAGCAAACAGGTTCACAGGTGATTCAGTAGTAGCCAAACTAAGACAAGCAGGCATAAACGCTAACCTAATTAAAGGCGCAGACTATTTCACAGCTTGTGACCAAGTCTTAAGTGCTATGTCAGGTGGACGACTAGCTCACTCAAACCAACCAGAATTAACAAGTAGCGTAAACACTTGCACAAAGAAAACAAACGACTCAGGTGCTTGGTACGTAATGAGACGCAAAGTATCCACAGCTGCAATAAGTATGATTTTGGCAATACACAAAGCCGAACAGTACGGCACAAGGTCAGTTAATCAGGACATTGTAGTGGCTTGATGCTTGACTATTATAACAATTTGGTAAAGAATTAGAAGTTATGGGCTTCTTTCAAAATCTACTTGGTGTCACACCACAAGACGACGTAAACAAAGTTGATGCAGCTGTTGCACCTTACAACTATCAGCAATATGCCCAACCTTTTGACTATTTTGGTTTGTCTTCTGTAAGCAGAGCACAAGCTATGCAAGTACCAGCCGTTGCAAGAGCTAGAAATATTATTTGTGCAACTATCGGATCATTACCATTAGAAGTTAGACGCGAATCAAACAACAGCAAAGTTCCGACCCCACCTTTTATTAGGCAACCCGACCCTCGTATGACTGGACAATCTGTTTACACATTTTTGGCAGAGGACATTTTATTTACAGGTCAAGGTTATATGCGAATACTTGAACTTGGCACAGACGGACGACCTTTGTCAGCAGAATGGATTTCAGTAAGCCGTGTAACAAGAACACTTGACGCACTTGGACACAACGTAAGATATTACAGCGTTGACGGAAACCGAGTACCAGAAAACGGACTAGGTTCACTTATACCATTTACAGGATATGACGAAGGATTACTTGTAAGAGCAGGAACAACAATACTTACAGCACTAGCATTAGAAAAAGCAGTTAAAAGATTTGCCGACGAACCAACACCTAATGTTGTGTTAAAATCTAACTTGCCAATGCCTGCTGAAAGAGTTACAGCCCTACTTAATTCTTGGAAAGAAGCACGACAAACACGTGGCACAGCTTTTGTTAACGACACAATTGATTTTCAAAGCATAGGTTTTAGCCCAGAGCAACTGACCTTAAACGCTGCCCGTCAATATATGGCTTCCGAGATAAGTCGGGCTTGTAATTTACCTGAATACTACGTAGGTGGTAACGCAGGTGGGTCAATGACTTACTCAAACGTTACAGCTGAAAGAAGAAGCCTAATAGATTTGTCATTAAAACCTTTAATGACTTGTATTACACAAAGATTAAGCGACAACGATATTACGCCACGTGGATCTATAGTAAAATTTGATTTAGAAGAATTTTACAGCCCAAGTGCTATAGAACGCGCTGACATATATCAAAAACTTATTCCTCTTGGTGTAATGACAGTAGAGGAAGCAAGAGAAAGGGAAGATTTGATAAATGAATAATTTTATTAAATTCTCAACCGACATTATCGCAGCTAATTCATCAAAACGTGAATTGACTGGCGTTATTGTTCCCTTTGGTCAAGTAGGACACACAAATATGGGTGATGTTGTATTTCAACAAGGCTCATTAAAGATTGGTGAAGGTATTAAACTTTTTACCGAGCACGATATGACTAGACCAATAGGAAAATTATCAAGATATGAAGAAGACGACAAAGGAATTGTCGGAACATTCAAAATCGCAAGAACCAATGCAGGAGACGACGCATTAGCCGAAGCACAAGAAGGTTTAAGAACTGGATTTAGCGTAGGCGCAATGATTGACGACTATGTCACCAAAGGTGAACAAGTAATTGTTAATGAAGCAACTCTTAGAGAAGTTTCACACGTAACATTCCCAGCATTTGGCGAATATGCCCAAATAACCGAAGTAGCTGCAAGCGCAGATATTTCACAACCAACAGAAAGCGAGGAAACTATCGTGTCAAACGAAGTTACCCCAGAAGTAGTAGAGGAAGTTGCAGCAGAAGTTGTTGCAGCCCCAGCTGTTGAAGCCCAAGAACGCAACGCGCGTCCTGTAATCTTCACAGCACCAAGAAGCCCAATTGTTTCAAAGGGTTCATACTTAGAACACAACATTCGTGCAGCCCTTGGAAACGAAGATTCACGTCAATACGTAATGGCAGCTGATACCACAGGTAATAACGCAGCCTTTATTCCAACACCACAATCAACCGAAGTAATTAACGGAATTGCAAATGCTGATCGTGGAATTATTGACGCTATTTCAAGAGGAACATTACCAACATCAGGTATGTCTTTTGAAATTCCTAAAATTACAACAGCACCAACAGTTGCACAAGCAGACGAAGCAGCAGCTCTATCAGAAACAGATACAGCTTCATCATTCGTATCAGTTGCAGTTAAAAAATTTGGTGGACAACAAACATTGTCAGTTGAATTATTAGATCGTTCTTCACCAGTATTTTTTGATGAACTAGTTCGTCAAATGGAATACGCATATGCTAAAGCAACTGATTCATTTGTTGGTACAGCAATGCAAGCAGCAGGAACATTAAACGCAACAGCACAAGACAATGACAAAGAAGGCTTAATTGCTTACGTGTCATCAGCAGCAGCAGCTGTTTATTCAGCATCACTTGGATTTGCTCGCGCACTTATTGTTACACCTGAACAATGGGGTAACATTATGGGCTACAACGACGCAGGCCGTCCAATCTACACAGCATCACAACCAAGCAATGCAGGTGGCGCAGTAAGCCCACAATCATTACGAGGAACTGTTGCTGGTTTAGATTTGTATGTGTCACGTAACTTTACCGGATCAGGTGGAGTAGGAACAGCAGACTATTCAATGGCTGTTGTAAACCCAGACGCATACACTTGGTACGAAAGCCCACGTTTGAGCCTACGCACCAACGTAATCAACACAGGTCAAATAGACGTAAACTACTACGGCTACGGCGCACTTGCAACAAAAATTGCAGCTGGCGCAAACTGGTTTAACTTAACCTGATAAACCACTAAGTCGTGAGGCTACTCTCGCCCCTGTGGGTAGCCTCACCCTAAACGAAAGGAAATGAAATGCCAGAGTTAGTAACAGCAGCTCAGTTAAGAGCTGTCCTTGGTGTTTCATCTTCCCTTTACAATGACGCAGCTCTTGAAGCAATAATTGACACATCAGAAGACGCTATTGGTGATTTTCTTATTCAATGGAAAGTTGGAATTGACAGACACGCTTGCCCAATAGCAACCGAAACAACAATTCACACAACAAGACCACACAAATTTTATGAAGGACAAACAGTTGCTATTTCAGGTGTTGAAGCACACGTAAACGGCAACAAAACAATTTCAGCAATAGTTGATGATTACACTTTTAAAATAACAAACGCAGCAGTTCCAGTCCACAAAGAATTTTATAACATTATACCTAACGGTATTGCAGCCGAAAACGATTTATCACAATACAATGGCAATGCAGCTATAGAAGAAGCTGTTTTGCAAGTAGCAATTGACGTATTTCAATCAAGATTAGCTGTAGGTGGCACACAACAAGCCCTAGACTTTACCCCAGCCCCATATCGTATGGGTCGCACACTTTTGTACAAAATAACAGGTTTAATAAGCAAATATATAGACTCTAATAGTCAAGTAGGTTAACCTATGGCTTTATCAGATCTTAGGAACACACTTAAAACAGCAATAACATCAAACACGAACTATACAGCTTATGATCACGTCCCAGAAATCATTATTCCCCCAGCAGCTCTTATTTTGGCTTCAGATCCATACCTTGAGCCAATGGTTATAGGTAACACAAAGAATTGGTACGTCAGACTAACTTTAGAAGTGGTTAGCACAACGTATTCAAACCCAAGCGCATTAAAAAACTTGGAAGACGATATAGAAACTATTTTAGGACTATTGCCTACATCTTGGGTTATACTAAGTGTTAGCAGTCCTAGAATTCGTGCAACTAATAGTACAGATTTATTAGCTGCTGAAATCCAACTACAAACAGCCTACACAGGCTAAGAAAGGCAACAAATGGCAACAACAATTTTAAGTGGTCGTTCCTTAACGCTCACTATTGCTACTGTCGCATACAGCGAACAAATTTTAGACTCTGCTATTAACTTTGACACAGAACGTTTAACTTTTGACACACTTGCAGGCAAAGCATACAAATACATAGATTCAAACGTTACTTTAGATTTAACTTTCCTAAACGACGCTGGTAAAACAGTTCCGGGAAGTTTATACAAAGCTCTATGGGACGCAACCGAATCAGCACCAGATACAGCACTTGCTTTTGTGTTAACACTAACAACAGGTGTGACTTTAACTGGAACAGTATTACCACAATACCCTGGTATTTCTGCTTCAGGTGCAGACGCACAAACTTGTACAGTATCACTACAAGTTGTAGGAATTCCAACAGAAGACCTAACAGCTTAACAACTACTAAAGAACAGGGGCACTAAAAATGCTTAAGTTACAAATATCGTGGGAATTAGAAACAGGTGAAAAGTTTGATGAGTGGACAAGACCTATCGAACTTGCTATGGCAGAAAAAGAACTTTATAACAACAGATCTATTGTTAAAGTTCTTATGGAAGAAAGCACACCAAGCAATTCATTACTTTTATTCCTTGGTCACAAAATTCAACAACGTGTCACAAAGAAGATTGAAAGTTTTGACACTTGGAAAAACAAAGTTGTCTCTATTGCAGCTTCTGATTTTGAGACAGCAAATTTTACCAAGCCCGAAGTCTTGGGCGAACAGCAGTAGAACTAGCAATAGCAACTGGGATAACACCCGATTATTGGCTCAATGCAGAACCCGAAATATGGGCTACGGCAATCGACATATTGAACGAGCGCAATAATGGCTAATCCAGTATCAGGTAAAAGTAGCAATAAAAATAAAACAATTAGAGTTAAAGTAGACGATTACGAATTACGTAAACTGCTTGCAACTTTTGGTCGTATGGACGACATAGCCAAAAACGATATGAAAAAAATAGCAAATGATTTAACTGAAAGAGCAGCTAAATTTGTTACTGCTTATGCTTACAATGCACCAAACCCTGCACAAGCAGACGCTATTATGAAATCGTTAAAAACTAACAAATCTGATAAAGCACCCAATTTTACTTTAGGTGGCACTAGAAAAGTTACTCGTTCTGGGGCAACTGCAAGCACATTATTGTTTGGTACGGAATTTGGTTCAAAACAATATAAACAATTCCCACCCAGAAGTACTCCAAAAGGTCGGGGTAATCGTGGTTGGTTCATCTTTATTGCTTTAGAACGTTTTCAGCCTATAATAGTAAAAGAATGGCTACAAGGATATGAAAAAATTGCTAACGAGTGGAAAAGTAGAGCTGCATAATGGCTGAAATTAGATCATTAAAACTTGCGTTACTTGCTGACACAAAACAATTTATTGAAGGTCTTGATAAAGCCGATAAAGAAACAAGAAGTTTTAGCGACAAACTTGGTGGCGCATTGAAGGCTGGTGCTTTGGCTTTTGCAGCCGTTGGCGCAGCTGCAGGTGCTATGGCTATCAAGATAGGTATTGACGCTGTTAAAGCAGCTATAGAAGACGAAAAGGCTATGAAAAGCCTTGCCCAAACATTAAAGAACACAACTAAAGCCACAGACGCACAAATATCAGCTACAGAAGATTTTATTGACAAAACAGCAAGAGCTACAGGTGTCGCAGATGACCAGCTTCGTCCAAGCCTTGACAGACTTGTTAGATCAACACAAGACATAACCAAAGCACAAAAACTACAAACATTAGCCCTTGACATATCTGCTGGTACAGGTAAAGACCTTGCTACAGTTACAGAAGCACTTGGTAAAGCCTATGACGGCAACCTAGGCGCATTAAAACGTATCGGTGTTCCACTTGACGAAAACATTATTAAATCTAAAGACTTTGACGCAGCTGTTATTGCTTTATCTGAAACTTTTGCTGGACAAGCAGACGTTGCAGCTAACACTTTTGCTGGACGTATGGCTCGTATCAAAATTTCTCTTGATGAAGCAAAGGAAAGTTTAGGTCAAGCACTTTTACCTTTACTTGAAAAGTTTGCACGCTTTGCAACAGATACTCTTGCACCTGCTTTACAAGGACTTGTTGACGGCTTAACAGGTAAAAAGAAATCAGTTGTCCCAGCATTAGGAATGTTTCAAGAAGCCACAAATAAAGGCGAAAACGCAGGTTATAATCTTGGAACGGCTTTACGTAATCTTGGTTCAGGTCTTGGCAGTTTGTCAGGACAATTAGATGTTGCAACAAGTGCTGACTCAGGTTTTGTTAGATTTGTTAATTTACTAACAACTATGGTTAACGCAATAGATAGTTTGTTAGGTGCAATAAATGCTGTACTTGGACCATTTAAACAGCTTCTTGATTTTAGCCAACGTTTTGCAGAATCAGAATCACAAAGAAGAATTGACCCAACCTTAATACCACAAGCAAACCCTAATTCTGTATTCAACAGACCAGCATCAACAGTTGTAAATATTGTTAACAACGTTAAAGGTGCTGTAGATCCACAAGGCACAGCTAGAACAATTACTAAAGTACAAAACACAGCGTTAAAGACGACAGGAATAAAGCCATTTAACTTTGGGTTTAGATAACCAATGACGATTTACACACCCACATTTAAGATACGTATTGCTGGTGTTGAATACACTAATGAGGTTTTAAGTAACGCAACTATTACAGCAGGACGTAATGACTTTTTTGAACCAACACAACCAGGTTATTGTAATCTTGAACTGATTAACTTATCTGGTACAAGCCCAGCAATTAACTTATTAGACGTAGTAAATATTCAAGTTAAAGACACAAATAATGTGTTTGTTGATTTGTTTACAGGTGAAGTTTCAAGTGTCCAAAACACTCTTGAAGGTGCTGGGGCAAATGATCAGTATGCAAACACAGTACAAGTGCAGGCTATAGGTTTCCTTGGTTTACTTGTTAAACGTTACGCAGGCGCAGTATCTTACCCACAAGAATTTGACGGACAACGCATTGAACGAATACTTGAGGAAACACTTTACACAGCTTGGGAAGATTTGAGTAATCTAACGACTTGGAACGATTTACCAGCACTTGAAACTTGGCAAGATTATGGTGTGCAAGGCATAGATGTTATTGACAATGGACGCTATGAAGTGCTAGCACGTTCAGCACAAGTTGAACAAGCTAATGAATTAACAGATGTGACAGCCACAACAGGTTTGGGTTATTTGTACGAAACAGGTGACGGACTTATTGGTTATGCAGATGCTGAAAGACGTTCAACTAACTATGGAACAAACACTATAGCCGTTGACGCTGACATTCTTTCAAGCGCAGGTTTTACCACACGTTTACAAACAGCAGACATTATCAACAGCGTAGTCATTCAATACAACGATCCAATTGCCGAAGAAGCAGCCGAGAATGACACAAGCATAAATACTTATGGTTTGTTGCAACAAATTGTGCCAACCATTTTGGCTGAACAACTTGATGCCCAAGAACAAGCTGCTAGAACAGTTGCCCTTAGAGGTTTACCTAAAGTGTCCTTAGACTCTGTTTCATTGAACCTATCTAACCCGAACATAACTGATGCTGTACGTAATTCATTCTTTGGTGTTTCAATGGACACACTTGTAGCAATAACTAACATTCCAACAGGCATAATTACCTCAGGAGTGTTTGAAGGTTTTTGTGAAGGCTGGACTTGGACATTATCAAAAAACAGCCTTGATTTAGATCTAGCAATTTCTAACTCAATCTACAGCTCTCTTGATGTACAATGGGAAGACTACAACCCATTAACCCAATGGCAAAACCTTGACAGCACAACTACGTGGCTTGACGTTATTTAAGAAAAGGATAAACTAGAACAATGGCAACTACCACTAATTATGGGTGGACTACCCCTGATAACACAGATTTAGTCAAAGACGGCGCACTAGCTATTAGAACCCTTGGTTCAGCTATTGACACTTCAATGAATACAGCCCTTGGTACTAAAAAGGCTGGAATGGTTTTATTAAACACTACCTCTTTCTCTGGAGTAGCCAGTCAATCAATCAACGATGTTTTTAGTGCAACCTATGATTACTACAAAATTTTTATTAGTGTTTTTGGTTCAGCCCTGCAAACTTTGAATGTTAGACTAAGAGTTTCTGGTGCTGATAATAGTTCAAGTATTTACAACAGAGAAAGAACAGAAATAGATAGTACAAGTGTTGTTGCTGCAAGAGCCACAAATCAAAGTCTTTGGCAGATTTCTGAATATGGTGCAACAGCAAATACTACAACTTCTATTGTTGATATGTCTTTAGCTTTTCCTTTTCTAGCACAAAACACAGTTGGTCAATCCTTTAACACACAACTAAGAACAGAAGATGGAGTACGAACAGAATTAATGAACTTTAATCACAAATCTGCTACTTCATTTACTGGATACACTTTGTTAGCAGGCGCGGGTACGATTTCAGGAAAGGTTATTACTTATGGCCTCAACCAATAAAATTATGGTTGGTATAGATGACCAAATTATTGAATTAACTGGCGCAGATAAAGAAGCGTTTTTGGCAGATAGAGAAGCAATTGCTCAAGAAGCATTACTACTTGAAACGGAGTATAAGGCTAAGCAAAAGGCAAGAGAAGAAGCCATTAAAAAACTTGCAGAAGTAGCAGGACTAACAGAGGCAGAACTAAATGCAATCCTTTAATTACAAACAACTATCTTTAGCTGCAATTGCTTTCTTAGCAGCTTGGCAAGCAACAGACTTTGCCCTTGATTACAGAGCTGTATTAGGTGCTGTCGTAGCTGCTTCAATGGGAGCTATGAACCCTAATGCTAAAAAAAGTAAGACTAAGTAAAGCAGCTGAGCAATTACGCTCAGAAATAAACGCCAAATATCCTAAGCGAGATAAACGCTCAGACGGCTGGATAGGCGACCTATCACACAGCGCACGTAAGTCAGACCATAACCCAGATAAAAACGGGTGGGTTCGTGCTATAGATATTGACTCAGACCTTGTTAAAGGTTCATCTAAAGAATCTTGGCTACTAGCCGAAGATATCAAGATGATAGCACTCAAGGGCGACAAAAGAATCAGTTACATTATTCACCAGCACCGAATAGCCTCACCACGTCAAAATTGGGCTTGGCGTGTCTACAAAGGGTCTAACCCTCACGTATCACATTTGCATATATCCTTTACACAGGCAGGCGACCTTAACGGAAAGGTATTTGGAATATGAGCAAACCTAAAGCAAAAAAACAAACAATTGAACTACCAGACGTAATGGCTTCAGAGCTAGTAAAAGTGATTAACACAGCTCACGAAGACGGCAAACTTATTACAGGGTTTGTTTGTTTATTAGAGGTTTTTGACGGACGCAAAAAAACTATAAAGATACAAGCCAACGCAGATATGCCACAACATTCAGTCTTTGGAATGATTAATTTTGCAGCTGAAAAATATCAGTTCACAATGTCACCTGAAGAAGACGACGATGACTTTTACGATCCTGAGTGGTTCGACGGACAATGATAAACGAACTAATTGGCATTATTGGTTTACTGTTAACGCTTCTTGTTTTTGTTATAAAAGTAACAATTGAAATAACTAAAATGAAAACACAATTGTTTCCTAATGGTGGTAGTTCATTAAATGATAAAGTGACACGCCTACAGATTGAGGTCACAAAAATTCGTAGTACTATAGATAGTATTAACTCACAGTTAGGTAAGAAACCTACACGAAAGAGGTAACTATTAAACGTTACGTCGTAATTTCAGATTTGCAATATCCTTATATTAAAAAGCAATACGTTGATTCTTTACTTGATTATATAGATTACGTTAAACCAGATAAATTATTGTGTGTCGGAGATGAGCTCGATGCACAAACAATATCAACTTATGCACGTGGAACAAGCCTGGAGTTTGAAGGTTCGTTACAAAAGAATATAATAGGTTTGAAGGGCTTGCTCAAAGAATTCCGTAGTGCTATTGGACGCAGTAAGCCTTTCATAATGCAACGCAGTAATCACACAGCACGTATTGAGAGATACGTGTCAAAATTTGCCCCAGCCTTCAGCGTAATTGACGCAATTAAAATAGAAAACCTTTTAGGTTACAACGATAAAGACATAAACATTACCTACAACAGATCATTAAAAGAATTTACTAAAGGCTGGCTTTTGGCACACGGAGATGAAAATCGCCTTTTTAGCCAAGCTGGGGCTACAGCTCTCAATCTTGCAATTAAAACAAACAAGTCCGTTATCTGCTCACATACGCATCGTCAGGGAATTTTGCGCCAAAGTTATGGCTTTGGGGGCAACCAAACTACACTTACAGGTGTTGAGGTTGGGCATCTTTGCGACATTAAAAAAATGAGTTATTTGAAAGAAAATATAGCCAATTGGTCGGCAGGTTTTGGAATTGTGTATGAACAGGACGGACAAGTTAAACCTGAACTTGTGTCATTTAACAAAGACGGCTCATTTATAGCCGAAGGCGAACTTTGGAAATAGTTACCAAATCGTTATAATTCAATGCCGTGTTTTGACTGACCTTTGATTTAACCTTTCATTAACGAAAGGGGCAATAATGGATAAACAGTTTTACCCAATATCACAGCTCTTAACCCACGCATATCACACTATGGATTATTACCATAGAACTAGGTGCATTTTTGAGCCTTTGGTATGTAATGGCGATTGTGAAAACAAAATGCAACAGCTGCAAGAATTCTACGGACTATTTATAGGAGTCA
>Ga0315909_10007449_pt1 | contig 12223 bp, 12 predicted proteins | sample LakEriMetagenome_11_FD_203527 | JGI IMG/M metagenome (GOLD analysis project Ga0315909, IMG submission 203527) | Freshwater fungal communities from buoy surface, Lake Erie, Ohio, United States - Buoy 2 MA125 | ecosystem: Environmental > Aquatic > Freshwater > Lake | place: USA: Lake Erie, Ohio...
TTCTGGTAATATTGTTAATTTTAGTTCAAACGTATCTTCTATCAATACGGCTACAGTATTAAGTGGTAACGTTGTTACTTTAGTTTCAAATTCAGCATCAATTAATGTTGCTACTGTAAATACTTCTACCACATTAGTTGGTAATGTAGTAACCTTAACTTCGAATAGTGCGACAATAAATGTTGCTTCAATTAATACATCTTCAATTAATGTATTATCGTCAAATAATTTAACTTCAGCTCATAGAATTACTGCTAATAATATTATTACAAATAATGTTGAAGTTTCTACAATTAATGCTGCTTGGGTAAATGTTTCTTCTAACCTATGGATGCAAAGTGGTTCACAATTAAGAATTTATGCTCCAGGAAGTCAGTATGAGTCTTTAATTGTAGGTGGTAAAACTACTCTTAATACAGCTTATGTCACTAGCAATTTAACTGTTGAAGGAACTTGGACAGCTCTTGGTGACATTGAATATGAAACAAACGAAATAATTTTAAATAAGAGAACACCTACAAACGCTGACGCTATCATTAGAAATGAAAGACCTGTAGGTGATGATGCCATAATCCGATGGGTTGAGACTGATGACCAATGGAAGATTTCAAAGGGAGGTACCTACAGCGAATTGTTTGGTATTTTAGATGCTAGTTTCTTGGATTCGCAAGTTTCAAATCTAAGTACATCTAATGTTGCGACACCTTTAGCAGTAAACACTGCACATTCTGTAGCGCAAACTTCTGGTAGATATGCCAATTCTGCTTATCACCATGCTAATGGAGCATTTATTTGGGCAAATGCAATGTCTACATTAGCAAATGCAAATTCAGCTAGATTTACAACAAACATAACTATTGCTGGCAGTTATGCTAATAGTGCTTACGGAAGGGCTAACGATGCATACGATTTGGCAGCTACTGCGCTTGAAGCTGGTGGTTCAATCAGTGGTGGTTATGCTAATTCAGCATTTGGAAAAGCAAATACTGCTGATCAACGAGCAGTAACATCTGGTGTATATGCTAATGGTGCTTATGAAAAAGCAAATACGGGTGCTCGAGATGCCCTTTCGGCAGGTGTATATGCTAATGCTGCTTATGAAACTGCTAATACTTCTGCAACTGCTGCTGCACTGGCGCAAGATGCAGCTGCTAAAGTTTTAGCTAACGTTACTCCAGCATTTATTCATGCTAACGCAGGATTTATATTTGCAAACACAGCTAATGTACACTTAAATGTGGCATTTAGACATGCTAATGCGGCTTTTGCTAATGCTAATAATGCTGTCTATAGAACCGGCGGCAGTGATACTCAATCTATTAATGGTAACATAACTGTTGGCGGTAAGATAGAAAGTGGTAATATTAAATTTAATGGTGACACAGCACTTCTTCAGGGCGGTACTTTTGTATTTAATGGCAATCAAAACCAAAATCAAGGTCCTTCTTTAAATGCTATTATTGAAGTTGATCGAGGTACTGCTGCAAATGCTATATTCCGTTATAACGAAACAATTGATAGATGGGAATATACTCATGCAACTTCAGATCCAGCAGTATTTACAACATTAGGTTTTGTTTCTGAAAGAGCAAATAATATTACTGGTGGTGCTTTAAATAAAATTCTGGTTCAAACTGCATTAGATACTACTGGTTTTATTGAAGCTCCTCCCGTAAATTTAGCAAAATTCTTACAATGGACAGGAACAGCGTTTGCTTGGTCTGATGTTACAGCTCCAAATGTAACCGGATTTATTCAACAAGACGCATCAGGTTTATTGCCAACAAATAAAGTTTCTAGAACAGACAATACCGGCACTAGAACTTATCCAATGAATATTACCGGTGATGCTGGTTATGCCACTAGTGCTGGATCAGCAACAACAGCAACAACAGCGACTAATGCTACAAATGCAACGAATGTTACTGCTGGAGGATCGGTTGTTACAGGCACAGTTGGTGGTACTACTACAACAAGTTTAACAAACTATGGAGCATCCCAACTTACAGGTAGGGTTAGAATTGTTAATACCACTCAAGCAACTGTTGGACAAGACAATTCTGGTAGTCCTGCTTCTGGAGCTGCTTTATATGTTGAGGGTGGTATATTCTGCGAAAAAGATGTCGTAGCTGATACTTTCCGAGGCATCGCAACATCAGCGTACTACTCTGCGGACTTAGCCGAATATTATTTACCGGATCAACATTATGATTATGGAACTATAATGATGATTGGTGGCAATAAAGAGGTTACAGCCGCGACAAAAGATAAATTACATGTTATAATAGGAGTTATTTCGGAGAAACCCGCTTTTACTATGAATGATGGTTTGGAAGGCGGTATTATTGTTGGACTCAAAGGTAGATTACCTGTTAGAATTTTAGGTACCTGTAAAAAAGGTGATTTACTTGAAATGTCTGATATACCTGGAGTAGCTAAGGTGTCTGATGGTAATAAACTGCCATTGAGATTAATTTGTTTAGAAGATAAAAACACTGAAGAAGAAGGAAAGATAGAAGTAGCTATCATGTAAATTATGATTGGAATTATTGGTTATGGTATGGTTGGACAAGCCGTTGAATACGGCTTTTCCAAAACTAAAGTTTTTGTTTGTGACCCGAAGTATAATCATGTAACAGTGAAAGGCCTCTGTTTAATAAATCCTGAGGCTATCTTCGTTTGTGTTCCTACTCCCACCGATGACACCAATTATTCTTTGTTGATTTCTGTACTAGATGAAATAAAACAAATGAATTATAAAGGAGTCATCATAGTCAAATCAACTGTACTACCAGAATATTTAAAAGAATATGATGTAGTATATAATCCAGAATTTTTATCAAGGTCTACCTCAAAAGAAGATTTTGTAAATCCTACTCTAACAATTTTATCAGGTAATAAATCTGAACAAGCATTAGAAATTTATAAAAAGTATTCTACTGTAGATATGAGTAATACATTTATAACAGATGTTAATACTGCTTCTTTTGTAAAATATACAATGAACTCTTTTTATGCAACAAAAGTTACTTTTATGAATTCTATGTATGATGTAGCTAAAAAGATGAATGTTAATTATGATGAAGCTGTTGAAATATTATCTAAACACCCTTGGATGGGATCAAATCATTTTAGAGTTCCTGGACCAGATGGTAAAAGAGGATTTGGCGGACCTTGTTTACCAAAAGATACAAAGTGTTTAGTAAAAAACTATGATATAGAATTACTAAAAAAAGTTTTAGAATTAAATGAACGATATAGAAATGTTGACTAGAATTATCAGTTACTATATAATTGTACAACACAAGGAGAAAAAATGGTAGTTGATATTAATGTAACAAGTATTTGCAATTTAGCTTGCACATATTGTTCGGAAGGTTTCGAGTGTGGTCTATCTACTGAGTTTGAAGAAAATACTTCTTTGACATTGGATAACGTTGAAGAATTTATGGCTAAAATTTCTGATCCTAAAAAAGATGTTTATTTTTGGGGTGGTGAACCATTTGTTAATTGGGATTTCTGTAAAGGTGTCATAGAAAAATTTAAACATGATCCTGGTTTTTCTTTTTTCTTTTATACAAATGGAACGTATTTAAAGAGATATTTAAAAGATTTGGTTAGAATTCATAATGAAATTCCAGGTAGACTCAAGTTACAAGTTTCATACGATGGAAAACCAGTAAATGATATCGCAAGAGTAACTAAGTCTGGTACTCCATCATCAGCATTAGTTAAAGCAAACTACATTGCAGCTAAACAAGCTGGACTAAATGTTTCATTGAAATCTGTTTTGACATCCGACAATTTTCATTTAATTTATGAAGCATTTCTAGATGTAATAGAAATGGATAATAATTATTTTCCAACACCAGACTTATACAGTCAGTTGAATGAAGAAGAATTCATGCCTAGGTTGGAAGTATTAAAAAATGGATTGAAAAAAATTGCGAAACATATCTATGAAAATAAATTGCCCCCAGAAAAGTTTGGATGGTTTCAACAATCTAGAGCTCTATGTGCAGCTGGCATAAACTATGTGAGTGTTGATTTAAATGGAGATTTGAGTCCTTGTCATGGATGCATGTACAAAGAATCACATTCGCACAAACTAGGAAACATTTTTAAAGTTGCAGATTTGGATCAGTTGATTGAAGAAAAATCTCAGATGTATAAAGACGCTCTAAAAAATCAACCATTAGATTGTATGAACTGTGATAGTCAATTCTGTATGAAATGTAATGCGGCAACTTATGAAAAATCCGAAAAAGAAACCTATTTGGAAAAGTGGAGTGATCATACTGCCAATTGGCAAGTCTGTAAAGTTTTCAAAACAAACGAGATAGTGCATCATGCATTGAGAACCGCTTTAAAGAGTTACAAAAAGCCTACGATTAAAATTCATGCTGAACAGTGTACAGTTTAAGGTAAATTATGTTTACATTGGAAATTAGTGTTACTGAAAAGTGTAATCTAGGTTGTCCTTATTGTTATGTGGCAAACAGACCGACCTGGATGACAAAAGAAGTTTTTGATCAAGGTATGAAAGATTTGCCGAAGTTGATGCAAAGATCGGGTGATAGAGAATATCACGTTAGTTTTTTTGGAGGTGAACCTTTACTTAATTGGGATCTCATAACTCATGCTGTTCCCTATTTAAAGTCGGATAAAAAATGTAAAGGTATTAACATAATTACCAATCTAACAATGATTGATGCCGATAAAGCCAAATATTTGAAAGAGAATGGTGTTGGCGTTTCTTGGTCATTCGATGGTATGAGTTCTAATGAAACAAGGCCTCTGTTACCACTTTTAGAAAATACTAACCCAGAAACGGGTGATTTATTTGATGGTATCCTTTCAATGTATGAGTATAAGAAAGATATCATAAAAGATTTAACGAATGGTTGTAAAGTCATGATATGGCCAGGAAATACCAAAGACATGACAGAAAATTTCCAATTTCTGTTGGATTGGGGAATAGAACATCCAGATTTCAGTATAGTTAGGGATGATGTTTGGACAGTAGAAGATATAAAACAATTTAGACAGGAATGTGAAAGACTGGCAGATTTTTGGATAGAAAAATTAAAATCTGGACAAGCATGTTCGGTTGGATTTTTAAGATTGGCTATATTAGATGTTCTCTATGGTTTAGTTAAAGGAAAAAGACCTTTTGGTTGTTTTGCTGGCACTAATGGTGGTGTTTTAATGAGTTCGGGTGAATTTTATCCTTGCGCTAGATTTGCATCCAAAAAGATTATGAAAATGGATGAGCAATACAATTTTAAATACTACCAAGATATGTTCAATCCCAAAAATTTTGATAAATGTGAACCTTGTGATTTAAAACAAGTTTGCAATACAGGATGTACGTATTCTCAAATTATGAATGACAATAAACCATTGGATAGTATTTGTGAATTGTTCCACATTTATTATGAACAAGGTTTAAGAGTTGTTAATGAATGTAGGGACGTACCCGTTTTTCAAGATTTGATATTACATTATATAGAAAATGTTGGTGTAGAAAATGAAGGTGTGGAGTGTAGGAACTAATATGAAAAAAAATTTTAAAAGTCTATTGTCGATACCAATAAAAGTAGAAATGCAGCCGGTAGAACATGCATCAAACAAAGTAATCCCTGTTGATGAGTTGTCTATGCAGATAGAAGAAGCCAGAAAAGGTAAAGCTAAAGTAGATAGTAAATATGTTGGATACAATGAAGCAGGACATTTGTTTGATTATAAACTCGACTATGTAAAGTTTTTGGATAACATGCGTCACATAATCGAAGAAGCAAAGAAACGTCCTAAACAAAATAGATATAAAAATTCACACAAAATGATAATACAATGAACGTAGAAGAATTTTATGTTCAAGATTCAAATAAACCAATAATTTCTGGATCTGGAGTAAACGTATTATATTTTACAAACAAGTGTAATTTAGCTTGTACATATTGTTATGAGGATTTACCTGGCAGACCTCCACAAATTTTAAGTAAAGAAGATATCGTAAAAAGTGTTGATAAAATTTTAGAGAGAGAAGATCCTAATCAACAAACGCTCATAGTTCTTTTTGGTGGAGAACCGACACTTGAGTGGGAGAATGTTTGCTTTGCTATGAATTATGCTTACAGTAAAAAGAAAAACGTTCACTTCAATATGACAACAAACGGTGTTAAATATTTAAGTCAAGATTTTATAGATTTGACTAAAGACAATTTTTTCTATAAGAAAAAACTATTATCCATCGATGTCAGTTTTGATGGTGTTGGTAATAAAGATAGAGTTTTTCATAACGGTATGGAATCAACACCGTTTATGGTAAAGATATTTAAGAAACTCTTGGAAAACAACTTCAGGTTCCGAATAAGATATACTATTCATAAATTGAATATTAGACGAGCTTCTGAAGATATAACCAAAATAATCAAGACTTTCCGACCAGAAAGATTAATAACGTCTGTTGCCTGGGATACGTTGAGTGAAAAAGACTTAAAACTTTTGGATTCTATGAAAGAAAATTTAAGATTAAGTTGGATAAATAATGAAATTCAGTCACCCGTATGTTCTTTATTTTGTGACATTTGTGACGGATGTAGTATTAGAAAAGAAATTAAAACATACTTTACGGATGAGGGAAATGTTACTACCCATTTCAATATTGATAGCTCTCCAAAGTTTCGAGATTTTAAAGAAAAGGAATTGACATGACAACTACTGAGAAGATAGAAGAAATAATTAAACTTATGGGTGAGATATCTGAAGAAGATAATGTTACGGGTAGAGTATTATTGGATGGATTAGGTCTATCAATAAATGTTCTGGAAACTATTTCTAAAGAGGAGTTTAAAGGAACTTTAGATATTTCCGATCAAATAAATCTTGTTTCTAACATTTTAGGTTTTTCTTTAGAAGAAATGGTGATGTATATAATACAGCAATCTTCTGATGATTCTTTATCAGATAAAGAACCAGATAAAGAAACTATGGATTTCTTATCATCCAGTGTTGATGTTGATGATTATGAAAAATTTTTAGAAGAAAATAAAGTTAAAGATAATTTAAGTTTTTTATCAAAAGAGATTTAAAATGCCAACTACAAGTCGAGGATATGTAAAAGCAACTGTCTATAATGGTGCTATCACAGGAACTACTTATAGTTTAACGGATGTTACATCAGGTGCTTCAATTAGCGCACAAGGTATTAATGCTATTAGAACTGCTTATGCTTCCGAATGTTCTAGGAGAGGACTTGCTGCTCCAAGTGGAACGACAGTTACTTCTGGTAGTGCTATAACAGCTGCTCAAATAAACGATCTAAAATCTTCAATCGAAAATACTGCTACCAAAGTAACACCAATTGTAACTACATCATCATCCGGTTTTGAGGGTGATGTTAGAAGTGGACAAATAGCTGATACTGTTTTCCCGGGTGGAACACAATTTGTTGCATCTGGAGGAGTTCAAGTGTGGAAAGGACCAGGAACTACAAATCCAGCAGCATCTGATCCTCCTGATGTAGCTGTACCATCTTACACTTCTGGTTTTGCTGGAATAAGTACAACTAATAATGCTCATCTGACAACAACTATAAAAGCTTCGGATATTAATTCTTTAATTAAAAAAGTAAAAGACGCTGGAGCTGTTTGTTTGTGTAACTGTAACTATTGTACCTGCAACTGTAACTATTGCACATGTAACTGTAACTATGCCTGTACATGCAACTGCAATTATAGTGATAGAAGATTAAAAAGAAACATTAAATTTTTAAAGAATATTTTTGGAATAAATGTTTACACATTCAACTATATTTGGAGTAATGATGATGAAATTGGTGTCATGGCTCAAGAATTGTTAAAAACAAAATACAAAGACTGTGTTTATGTTGATAGGAATGGTTTTTATATGGTAGATTATACAAAACTACCTTTTAAAATTTAAAAACGGAGTGTATTATGAAATATGTTGAGATTGAAGGTATTGATGCGAGTACTTACGCTGGAAAAGCAGCAAAAGCTTTAAAAATTAAAGTAAGAGGTATATTAGGTGATGATTTACTAACTTTTAAATTAATTGATTTCGTAAATTTTATAATATTGAATAATAAATTTACAAGTAAAGGTATTTTTATAACCGAAGAAAACAGAGAAGATTCTTATATAAAAATTATAGAAATGGGTGACGAGAGTTTAATAAATGATTTGGAAAAGTATATAACTTTATTGGAGTCTATAAAAATTATAAACGACAAAAAACAAGAATATGAAGATATAATTTATAAACTCAAAAATTTAAAAGATTATAATGATGAAAATTCTGTAAATAGTATAATAGAAAATTATCTAAGGAGATAAAGTGTTAATAGTTTTAAGTGGTGTTGAAACAATAAACAAAAAATTAATTTCGCTATTAATGTTCAGTACATTGAACAAAAAAATAGTTGGAGATTACGAATCTACCTATAGAAACGGTTTTTTACAGATACTAAAAGGTGAAGAAACTGTTTATAGTCCACTATATTATACCGAAAACTATGAAGAACTGAGTGAAAAGTTAGATGAAACAACCGGGCTATTTTTGTCAAATGATTTGATTAAACATGATCTTATTGAAAAATTAGATCAAGAGACATTAAAAATATTTTTAGATTATGATTTTGAATTGCAGGATATTATCGTAAATAATCATCATAGAAACTGGTTTACATCTATAGAAAAAGATTTGGGAATAAGAGATTATTCCGAGTTTGAGTTGTTTGATGAGTCGTGGAAAGAAATAGATTCAAAATACGTTCCTAGAAAAGTAATTAGTTATGAAGAATTATTAAATAGATACAGAGAAAAAAAATACGAGTATCAAATAATATCTGGTTCTTTTGGTAAAAGTTTTTTGGAGAAAATAAGAGGTGATCTGGGAGAACAAAATGTTTTTGTTTTAAATATTGTTAGAAATCCAAGTTCTTCTTTTATCATAAACAATAAACCAGAAATTTCTTATGAACAATCTTTGAATCAATCTGATAATCGACTTACGAAAAAAGATGATGAACTCGTATTCATTGAAAGTTATATGAACTCTATCATAATAAAAGATTTGCCATATGTTAATACTATTAAATATGAAGATATTTTAAAAACCGGACACATTGATATAAATGGAAACATTATTGATTTGTCTGAATTTTATAAAAAATATAATAATTATATAACCGTATTTGATATTAAAAAAATTATTTCTTTAGAATTGGTAAACAGTACAATATTAAATGGTTATAATATGATTCTACAGAATTTGCCTTTATCTTATGTGAACAGTTTTAACGATAATGAAGAAGGTAAACCTACTATTGATGATGATTTAACCGAAGAACAATTTGAAAAAGTTCCTAAAAATTTTTTCGAACCTTTTGGTTATTCACCTTTGAGTTATGAACAAGTTACAAACATCAATAGTTGACTTAAAACACTATGATTTGGTATTTACAACATCTTTCGAAAATAATCATGGTGTTTCAGGACATTTATTTGAATTAATAGAATATCATTACATTTGTAGAAAAAATTGTATTAATTCTGTTATTTTAATAACAGATGGTACACCCAAAGAAGTTTTTCTAAAATGTATCAGAAACAAATACAATTTCTCCTTTGAAGAATATGAAGAAATTGTTTCCACAATAATAGAACATCAAAATCCTAAAATATTAATCACAAAAAATATTTGTGTGGTAGATGGAGCTCCTAGATTTAATGGATGCACATTATACTGCAACAATATTTTTATGTTGAGGTGTAGTGCTTCAGATTTCTCCTATTTTAATACCGTAAAAAATATTCAAAACGTACACATATTACAAGATTTTAATTTGTATAATGAAAGATATGAGGACACTAACTTTAACATTGTTCATTATATTAAAAAAATATTATGGGAAAAATATATGTTTCCTAAAAGTGTAAATACTGGCGTTTCTCTTTTTTATTTAACAACGAATTGTAGGTATATAGAACCATTCGAAGTAAAAAACATAATAGAAAAAAACAATATACTTAAAACTTTAATCATAACGAACGATTATAAAAAATATGAATGTTTAAAAGATGAAAATGTAACTGTAGAAAGTGTTCCTATGGAAAACATCTTTGAACGATTTGATAGATATATCTATACTCCAATACCAGGAAAATTTGATTGTAGTCCTAGATTCATCGTTGAATGTGAAGTGTTTGGAAAAGAAGTTGTTTATGAATTGGATTACATAGATCCTGGTGTAAATAGAAGAAAAATAGACATGCAAAAAAATCTAAATGATTTACTATTGAAAGAAGATGATTATTTTATTGAATATGTAAAAGGTTATATTAATGAATAAAGATAATTCTAGAGCACATAAATTAAACATAGTAAAAATAATTGATTCGACTAAAAATAAAAATATAAGTCACATTTCAATAAAAGAACAATCTTCTGGTGCTACAAATCATCTTTCGGATTTAAGTTGCTCTGGTTTAATTTTAGATGAAACAACACCACGATGTAATCGAGGTAGATTGGACACTGGACCTTTTTGTAATTATGATTGTGACTTTTGTTATTATAAAGATGTATTAGACGTTAAAACTCCTTGGGAAGTGGTAAAACAAAGAATAGACTATCTTTACGATTATGGTATAACAGAAATAGATTTAAGTGGAGGAGAAAGTGCTGTCAGTCCAGATTGGCTTAAAATATTGGATTATTGTAGAGATAAATTTGAATCGATTAGTTGTCTAAGCCATGGTGGTAAATTTTCTAATATAGACTTTTTAAAAGAGTCGCAAGAACATGGTTTGAGTGAAATTCTTTTTAGTCTACATGGATCAACTGATGAAGTTCATGATTCAATTACGAACAGAAAAGGTTCGTTTAAAAGAATTGTACAGGGCATTAAAAATGCCAAAGAGTTGGGTATAAAAGTCAGAACCAACTCTACAGTTTATATAAAAAATGTACACCAAATAGAGGATAGTCATTCATCTCTACTCAACGAATTAATGCCAAGTGAAGCCAATTTTTTAACATTAAACTATTGGGGTGAATATAATAATTTTAGTTTTGGAGATACCACTTATACACAAATGACGGACGGCATAAAACGTTGTATTGACAAATTGGATAAAAGAATTAATGTAAATGTTCGTTATGTTCCCTACTGTTACATGAAAGGTTATGAAAAATATGTAAGAGGTCATTATCAACATGTTTATGATTTAAATGACTGGAATAAAGAAATGTATAACTATTCAGTTGATGTCAGTAAAAAATACAACGAGAAAGAAAAAATAGAATTTGCTTATACCGAAAGTGCTAGACAAAGGCAGTTATTTTATAAGAAAGATTTAAATTGTTTAAAGTGTAAACATTTTTATATTTGTGATGGAATAGAAAAAGAACTTTTTGGTAAAACAGAATTATATCCAGAATTGGGTGAAAAGATTAGAGAAGTTAATTATTATTTGAAAGATAGAAATGGTAGAAGATGAAATTATCGATCTTAATACCTACACACAATCGTCCTTTATTATTTAAGAGGTGTCTGAATAGTGTTCTACCTCAAATAAATGAGAATATTGAAATTATAGTCAATAACGATTCAAGTGATATACAAGAGATAAAACATAAACAGGTAAAGTATTATTATAAAAAATTTGAAAACCTCAGTTTAATTTATAAATTTCTTCTGAATCAATCTAAAGGTGAATATGTTTATTACCTAGAAGATGATGACCATTTAACTGAAGATTTTTTGAAGTCACTAACCTTCAAATATGATATGATCGTTGGAAATTATATGCCAACATATAAACCAAAATACATATTTGAGTGTATATCGATGTATAAAGATTCTATAATGAATTCTGAAGATTTTATGAAAAATTTGAACATTCAAAGATTAGAACTGTCTCAACATGTTTTCAAAAAAAATACTATAGAAGATTTTGAGTTTCCTATGGATAATAATATACATAACGATATTAAGTTGGTTTTACATGCGGCCAAAAAATCAAAAACTATAAAGACAAGTAGCAAGATTTTTTATTATCAAACAACAGATGGAAAAGACAATATATCTTTTCCCGATTTTAAAAAAGATTTAAGAATAAGTAAAACTTACAATTTCTAAATGAATTATTCAAAACAATATCATATACAACAGGATCCAGATCACATCAATGTT
>Ga0315909_10007451_pt1 | contig 12222 bp, 16 predicted proteins | sample LakEriMetagenome_11_FD_203527 | JGI IMG/M metagenome (GOLD analysis project Ga0315909, IMG submission 203527) | Freshwater fungal communities from buoy surface, Lake Erie, Ohio, United States - Buoy 2 MA125 | ecosystem: Environmental > Aquatic > Freshwater > Lake | place: USA: Lake Erie, Ohio...
GATCGGCAAGGTGGTCAGCGATAAGCGTGCCAAAACCGTAACGGTTTTGGTAGAGCGTCGCGTGAAGCATGCTTTGTACGGCAAGATTGTTGCCAAATCAAGCAAGTACCACGCACATGACGAAACTGGACAATATGGCGTGGGCGACGTGATTGAAATCACCGAGAGCAAGCCAATTTCCAAAACCAAAAATTGGGTTGCCACCCGTTTGGTTGAAAAGGCTGTCTCGATCTAAGCTTTATCAGCTCATTTCAGCAAGCTTTCAAAAAACGACTCACAATAGTGGGTCGTTTTTTTTCGTTTAATTAGGCTATTTTTGAAGGAATCACCATGATCAAAGTCGGAGACACCATTCCCGCAGTCACATTGACTGAGTTCGTCGAAGTAGAGGGCAATGGCTGCAGCATTGGCCCCAATCCCGTCGATGTTGCCAAAGCATCAGCTGGCAAAACCATCGCGGTGTTTGCGTTGCCAGGTGCTTTCACACCCACATGTTCAGCCAAGCACGTGCCTGGATATGTTGCGCAATTTGACGCCTTGAAAGGCGCCGGTGTCGATGAAATTTGGTGTGTCAGCGTGAACGATGCGTTTGTGATGGGTGCATGGGGCCGTGAGCTGAAAAGCACAGGCAAAGTACGCATGATGGGTGACGGCAGCGCCGACTTTACAAAAGCCACAGGCCTGACATTGGACCTCACAGCGCGCGGCATGGGCTTGCGCAGCAACCGTTATTCCATGTTGGTGAAAGATGGCAAAGTGGCTACTTTGAACATCGAAGGCCCCGGCAAATTTGAAGTCAGCGATGCTGACACCATGTTGTCTCAAGCGAAGGCCTAAACAGCCATTGCGCCTGGTCGCACGTCAAAGCATCACGCGGAGATAGTGCGCACCAGGCAGTGGGTTGTGATAGTAGGGTGCAACCTCTTCAAACCCAAGGTCTTCGTAAAGCGCTCGCGCAGTTTCCATCTCATCCAGCGTGTCCAACAAGACGCAGCTGTAATCGCATTGGCGCGCTGCATCCAAAATACTTTCAGCCAATTGACGCCCTAAGCCAAGGCGCCTGAATGCGGGCCTGACATACAAGCGCTTCATTTCTGCCGCGTTGGGCGAGTCGGCAGAGTCTAAGGGCCGCAGAGCACAGCAGCCCGCCACTTCTTGATTCACCATGGCCAACAACAGAGAGCCACGCGGTGCTGCGTATTCACCCGGCAATTGCGCCAACTCCGAATCAAAATCTTGAAAGCAAAGATCGACACTGAGTGATTGAGCGTACTCAAGAAAAATCTCGCGCACAGCCAACATGTGCTCAGCCGTTGTTGCTTCGAACAGAGTCACGGTGGGTGGTGGAGAGGAAGACAAGGGAGGCAAGGGAGGCAAAAGGGCAAGGGCTGTGCAATAAGTACACTGAAAGTTTAGCGGTAAACGGCTTCGATCAAATGGGCGAAGCACCCAGATTGATCAGGGCAAACACCAAGCCAGCACTGACCAACAGGCAGACCAAAGCCAATAACCAATTGGCGGGGCCATCTTTGGAAGAGGGGGCTGCTGCTGAGGCTGTTTTATTGCCTGTCAACATGGCGCGAGTGAGATTTTCTTTTTTCCGAATGAAATACCAAAGGATGGCCAACAGGTGAATGGCCACCAGCAAAAGAATGAGCGTCTTGCCGTAGCCTTTGTGCCAGCGTGTGGCCAGACTCACGGTGCTTTCTGCGACAAAGCGAACCAAGGGACCCGAATTGGCAATTTCGTCGTCACTGAAAAGCCCGGTGCTTACTTGCAAACCTAACAAGCCAAGGATGGCGATGATCGACAGTGAACCCAAAGGGTTGTGGCCAAGAAAAGAAGTGGGCGGTGAGGTGGGTGTCAAATACTGACGCACCAAGCTTGGGGTGCAAGTCAATTGACGCCAGAGAGACCAGTGGCCACCACAAAAGCCCCAAATGATTCTAAAGATGAGCAGGCTCAAAACGCCGTAACCACATCTGAAGTGCCAGACCATGGCATTGCCGCCCACATTGCCTGTGATCACCAAAGCAATGATCAGCGCTGCCAAAGTCCAGTGGAAGAGGCGAGTTGGCCAATCCCAAACACGTACCTGAATCATGAAAAAACTTTCAACGCGCGACGTTTTGTAAGCAAGGATTTATAAATCATGAGAAACTGTAATGCAGTTCAACGCCATTGGGAATATTTATGAAAAAACAATTCGCTCTCATTTCTGGTTTGCTAGCGCTGTTGCTTGCGCTGCCCGCTTCAGCACAGTTTGCCAAACCCGAAGATGCCATCAAATACCGCAAAGCCAGCTTGAACGTGATGGCGGCCCACTTTGGCCGTGTGGGTGCCATGGCCGCAGGCAGAGCCCCTTATGACGCCAAAGCCGCAGCAGAAAATGCAGACATTGCAGCGGCCATGTCCAAGTTGCCTTGGGCCGCGTTCCCAGAAGGCTCTGACAAAGGCGATACCCGCGCCAAGCCTGAAATTTGGAAAGACAGCGCCAAGTACAAAGAAGCCGCAGACAAAATGCAAGCCGAACTCACAAAGCTTTCAGCTGCCGCCAAAGTTGGCAATGTCGACGCGCTAAAAACAGCCTTTGGCCCTGCCGCGGCAACCTGCAAAAACTGCCACGACAATTTCCGCAAAGAGTAATGTTTAATGTTCAGCGCATGCCAACAGCAGCGCTGTCAATTCTGTCGGGGCACTGATCATCGGATCGTGCCCCGTTTTCATTTCGATCACGCGTGAATTTTGACACCACAAACCATCCCAAAATTGGGGGTCTATCACACGCCGTCTGGCCGCATCGATGGTGGCCAATGGCGCCACAGTGCAATTGATGTAGGTGCGCGGCACGCTGGCAACGCGGGCTTCATCAAAGTTCAACACATGTTGGTAGGTGCCGCCAGGGTGCGGCGTTTGTTGCCTTTGAACCCATTCATAGCCTTCGGCTGAAAGGCCAAACACAGCAGGGTCGGGTGGCGGAAAACTGTTGTTGATGCTTTCAGCCGCCGCATCAATGCGGGCCTTTTGGGTGGCACTGGCATGCGTGCTGCTCCAGCTTTCACCGGGTTTGGGAACCACAGCATCTAAGTAGACCAAGTGTTTCAAGCGAGAGGCACGTCGATCGGCCACGGCCGTGCCCAGCATGCCCGCGTAGGAGTGCACCACCAAGATGGCGTCTTGCATTTCTTCTGCGTCAAGGGCTTGCAACACATCTTGAATGTGCGTTTCTAAATCAATTGCGCGGTGCAGCAAGTGCGAGCGTTCGCCCAATCCTGTGAGCGTCACAGCGTGGGCGCTGTGGCCTGCACGGATGAGTCCTTCCGTCACATGTCGCCAGCACCAGGCGCCATGCCATGCGCCGTGTACCAATAAAAATTGCGCCATCAGATCACGCCTTTGTTTTGAAGTTGTTCAATTTGTGCAGGGCCATAACCCAGCACTTCGTTCAGCAGCTGTGCAGTGTGTTGCCCCAATTGAGGCGGCACATGGTCTTGCCGCACGGGGGTGAGGCTGAGCTTCAGGGGGCTGGACACGAGTTGCAAATCTTTTTGATGTGGATGTTGCCAAGTACTCACCATGTTTCGAGCCGTCACTTGGGGATCTGCGAATACTTCAGCCAAAGTGTTGATCGCACCACACGGCACCTTGGCCAATTCAAGTGCAGACAACCACGCTGCTTTGGGCCGCGTCAGCATGATCTTTTCAAGCATGGGCACCAACACCGCTCTGTTTTTGACGCGCTCGGTGTTCTTGCCAAAACGCGGATCAGTGGCCAACTCGGGGTGACCCGCCACTTCGCAAAACTTGGCAAATTGACCATCATTGCCAACCGCCAAAATGAGATGGTCGCGCGAACCTGCTGGGGCATTTGGCGCAGGCATCACCTCAAAGACTTGATAGGGCACGATGTTCTGATGCGCATTGCCAGCACGTCCTGGGGTTTTGCCACTGACCAAATAGTTGGCCCCTAAATTGGCAAGCATGGCCACTTGGGTGTCTAGCAAAGCCATGTCGACATATTGGCCCTCGCCTGTTTTTTCGGCATGCCGCAAAGCCGCCAAAATACCCACAGTGGCGTACATGCCCGTGAACAAATCGGCCACGGCAACCCCCACCTTTTGGGGACCACCACCCAGATCATCGCGCTCGCCTGTGACGCTCATCAGACCGCCAATGCCTTGGACCGCATAGTCATACCCTGCCCGGTCACTGTAAGGGCCAGTTTGGCCAAAGCCTGTGACGCTGCAATAAACAAGTCGGGGGTTGAGGGCTTTCAAACTGGGGTAATCAAGTCCATAGCGGGCCATGTCGCCAACTTTGAAGTTCTCAATGAAGACGTCGCAGTGCACCACCAATTCGCGTATCAAGGCTTGGCCTTCTGGTTTGGATATGTCGCAAGTGAGTGAGCGCTTATTTCTGTTGGTGCCTAAGTAATATGCTGCTTCAGGCGTATCCTTGCCTTGTGCATCTTTCAGAAAAGGAGGGCCCCAGCTGCGGGTGTCGTCGCCTGCACCGGGGCGCTCTATTTTGATCACATCCGCGCCGAGATCGGCCAATGTCTGGGTACACCATGGGCCTGCGAGTACGCGGGAGAGGTCGAGGATGCGGATGCCGTCTAATGAATTCATACCCTCATTGTCGCGAAAAATAAACTCACATGCAGGTGTTGATAATCGACGCATGCGCAATTATTTTTTGAAGAATGCGGCAACCGTCTTTTTCGCCATCGCAGGCCTCACCGCATGCCAGCCCAGTTTAAATTGGCGTGTTGTGCAATTGGAGGGGACGAACCTCAAGTTTGAGCTGCCGTGCAAGCCAGACAAAACCACCCAATCCGTCAAAATGGCTGGGCTTGACATCGACCTGTCGATGGTGGGTTGCGAGGCCAGCGACGCGGTTTGGGCCGTCATGACAGCCCAAGTACCGGCCACTGCCGATCGTGTTGAAATTTTGAAAGGTTGGCGCACAGCCACCTTGCAAAACATGCGAGCCACACAGACGCAAGATTTAACGTGGTCACCAAGCCGCGTGGCAGCCTTGCCCGGCACACTTCGCATCAAGTCTCTTGGCACATCGGCCAAGGGTCAGCCCGTTCACGCGCAAGCCGTTTGGTTTTCACATTTAGAAGGCGAGGCGGTTCGTTTGGTGCATGCGGTGGTTTATCAAAACCAAGGCCCCAAAATGGACGCAAGCGCTGAGCAGTTGATTGAAAGTTTGAAATTACCATGAACCCAGTGACCAGCCCTAATTTGCCGACCCGACAAATGGTGGGGGTCTTTTTGGCCTTTGCCTTGGCCTATTTCTTTTCGAATTTGATTCGTGCCATCACGGCCACTTTGTCGCCCACCTTGACCCAAGAGTTGGCGTTGTCTGCGCAAGACCTGGGCTTGCTGGCAGGGGGCTACTTTCTGGGCTTTTCAGCCACGCAACTTCCTTTGGGCAAATGGCTTGACAAGCATGGCCCTAAAAAAGTCTTGTTGTCTTTTTTGGTGGTTGCCGTTTTGGGTTGCATCGCTTTTGCGATGGCCCAGAGTTTCATAGGCCTATGGCTGGCCCGCGTTTTGTGTGGTGTGGGTGTCAGCGCATGCTTGATGGCGCCTTTGACCGCCTATCGAAGATGGATGTCCCCTGGCGCCCAGTTGCGCGCCAACTCTTGGATGCTCATGACAGGTTCTTTGGGCATGGTTTCATCAACCTTGCCCATTCAATGGCTCATGCCGATGGTGGGCTGGCGAGCCATATTTGCAGGTATGGCCGTTTTGGTTGCTTTGTCGATGGTCATGATTTATGTGCTGGTGCCCGTGTGGGCAAAGTCAGAATCAAACTCAGACTCAAAAGATTCCCCAACAAAAGCCGTTGAAAGTGAAGAGGGCTATGGCCCCATTTGGCGCAACGCCTATTTTTGGCGCATGGCACCGCTGGGCTTTTTTTGCTACGGTGGCTTGGTGGCATTACAGACACTTTGGGTGGGGCCTTGGATGACCGTGGTCGGAGGCTACTCGGCAATGGATGCGGCAACGGGTTTGTTTGGCATCAACGTCGCCATGTTGGCTACTTTTTGGGCTTGGGGCTTGGTCACGCCCCATTTTGCAAAGCGGGGCATTTCAGCCAATCAAGTGATTGCATGGGGTCAGCCCCTTAGCTTCGTGGTGCTGGCTTGGGTGATTGTGTCGGGCCCTGAACTGGGGGACAACACCGCACTGGCTTTGAGTTTGTTTTGCATCAGCAGCACCTTTGTGTCGTTGGCGCAGCCAACGGTGGGCATGGCCTTTCCGCCCCACTTGGCGGGCCGTGCACTGTCTGCCTACAACCTGGTTATTTTTGTTGGTGTGTTTGTGGTCCAGTGGGGCATTGGCTTGGGCATTGATTTGTTCAAGTCATTAGGGTGGCCGCCGGTTTTGGCCTTTCAAGCGGCCTTCTCGGTATTTGGTTTGTGCCTTGTTTTATCCTATGTTTATTTTCATTGGGCAAACCGCCATAATTCAGCATGATTGGAATTCTTATCGTCGCTCACGCTCCGCTGGCTTCTGCCTTGCGAGATTGCGCATTGCACGTCTTTCCCGAGTGTGCCGCTGGCGTTCAAGCCTTGGACATCGCACCCAATGCAAGCCCTGAAGAAAGCCTGTTGCTGGCCAAAGCGGCCATGGCACGACTCAACACCGCAGAAGTTTTGCTTCTGAGCGACGTGTTTGGCGCTACGCCATCGAATGTGGCAGAAAAACTCAATGATGGCATTGACACTCGCCTGCTCGCTGGCGTGAACTTGCCCATGCTGCTTCGCAGTGTTTGTTATCGCCATGAAAGCTTAGATGCTCTGGCTGCGCGTGCGCAAGCTGGCGGCACGCAAGGCATCATGCCGGTAGGCTTTACAGCGCCTCAAAATCAATCAGGACCCCGACATGCTCCAAGCTACCACGATCATCAGCAATAAGCTCGGTTTGCATGCGCGAGCCTCTGCCAAATTGACCAAGTTGGCCGGCGGCTTCCCTTGTGAAATTTGGATTGCCAAGGGTGAGCGCCGAGTCAATGCCAAAAGCATCATGGGCGTGATGATGTTGGCAGCAGGCATTGGCAGTGAGGTCACGATCGACACCGATGGCGCTCAAGCCCAAGAAGCTTTGGATGCGGTTCTGGCTTTGATTGCAGATAAATTTGGCGAGGGCGAATGACGTTTAGCATCCATGGCTTAGCAGTTGCAAGAGGTATCGCCATTGGCCGGGCGGTGCTGGTGGCATCGAGCCGTGTGGATGTGGCGCATTACTTCATACAGCCCGATCAAGTGGGTGCCGAAATTGCTCGTTTGCGGCAAGCTCGCGATGCCGTCATTGAAGAGCTAAGGCGACTACAAAACGATCTGACAGCCGATGCCCCGCCCGAGTTGGGGGCCCTGCTCGATGTTCACCTCATGCTATTAGAAGACGAGAGCTTGTCCATCGATGTGAAGCAGTGGATTGAAAAGCGGCTGTACAACGCGGAGTGGGCTCTCACCAGTCAAATGGAAGTCATTGGTCGCCAATTTGACGAAATGGAAGATGCCTATTTGCGCGAGCGCAAGGCAGACCTCGAGCAAGTGACTGAGCGAATTCTGCATTTCTTAAAAGGCGGCAACTCACCTGTAGTGCGCATCAAGCCGCAAGCCAGGCCCCAACAAGAATTGCAATTGGGCGACACTTTGGATGTGCCTTTGGTGTTGGTGGCTCATGACTTGTCACCGGCCGACATGCTGCAGTTCAAGCAAAGTGTGTTCACCGGCTTTGTCACAGACGTTGGCGGCAAAACGTCTCACACGGCCATTGTGGCCAGAAGCTTGGACATTCCTGCGGTGGTGGGTGCGCGCAGTGCCAGCCAACTGATTCGGCAAGACGATTGGGTCATCATTGATGGCGATGCAGGCGTGGTCATTGTCGACCCTTCCTCCATCATCTTGGCAGAGTACGGTTTCAAGCAACGACAAGGTGATTTAGAGCGCGAGCGCCTCAGCCGATTGCGCCACACCCCCTCGGTCACCTTGGATGGTCAAAAAATCGAATTGTTGGCCAACATTGAAATGCCTGAAGACGCCAAAGGCGCTTTGCAGGTGGGTGCGGTTGGCGTAGGGCTTTTTCGCAGTGAATTTTTGTTCATGGGCCGGCAAGGCCATTTGCCAGATGAGGAAGAGCAGTTTCAACAATACCGGCGCGCTGTGGAGGGCATGCAAGGCTTGCCGGTCACCATTCGCACCGTCGATGTGGGGGCAGACAAGCCCTTGGATGAAGCAAGGCATGATGCCGCTCACTTGAATCCGGCGCTTGGCTTGCGCGCCATTCGTTGGAGCTTGGCCGATCCGGAAATGTTCTTAACCCAACTGCGCGCCATTTTGAGAGCCGCCGCTTTGGGCAAAGTGAATCTCTTGGTGCCCATGCTGGCGCATGCCAGTGAAATTCACCAAACCCTGGCCTTGGTCAAGCAGGCGCAACTCGATTTGGACTCACGCGGTGTGGCTTATGGCCCTGTGCAATTGGGCGCCATGATTGAAATTCCAGCGGCGGCTTTGTCCTTGAAGTTGTTCTTGAAATATTTTGATTTCTTGTCAATTGGCACCAACGACCTCATTCAGTACACGCTGGCCATTGACCGCGCTGACGAAAGCGTGGCGCATTTGTACGATCCTTTGCACCCTGCGGTGCTTCGACTGGTGGCTGACACCATTGCAGAAGGTGCAGCACAGGGCAAGTCTGTGTCGGTGTGTGGCGAGATGGCAGGCGATGTGAGCATGACCCGTTTGCTCTTGGGCATGGGCTTGAAAAGTTTTTCCATGCACCCCTCGCAGGTGTTGCAAGTCAAGCAGCAAATTTTGCGCTCAGACGCTGCCAAGCTGACGGCGTTTGCGCAGCAAGTGCTGGCGTCAGAAGATCCATCGAGCTTGATGAATCCCTGATTCGACCACCGACTGGTTCACTCAAGCACAGACTCAATCAAGGCAAACCAAGTGGCGCCAAGGCTAGGGCGCATTAGCGTGACAAACTTGCGCCGTGGGCTTGTTGATCGGCGTGATAGCTAGAGCGAACCATGGCACCCACTGCAGCATGTTTGAAACCCATTTCATAGGCCTTCTCTTCAAACATTTTGAACGTGTCGGGGTGAACGTATCGCTTCACTGGCAAGTGGCTGCTGGAAGGCGCCAGGTACTGCCCCAAGGTGAGCATTTCAATGTTGTGCTCGCGCATTTCACGCATCACTTGCAGAATCTCTTCATCTGTTTCACCCAGGCCCACCATCAGGCCGCTTTTGGTGGGTACATCCGGAAAAAGTGCTTTGAATTTCTTCAGCAACTGCAAAGAAAATTGATAGTCAGAACCGGGCCGAACTTCTTTGTACAAGCGTGGCACAGTTTCTAAGTTGTGGTTCATCACATCGGGTGGTGCCGCCTTCAAAATTTCCAGTGCGCGATCGTCACGGCCGCGAAAATCAGGAACCAATACCTCAATTTGCGTTTTGGGTGAAAGCGCGCGCGTCTCGCGAATACAGTCAACAAAATGGCCTGCACCGCCATCGCGCAAATCGTCGCGGTCGACGCTGGTGATCACCACATAGCTCAACTTCAAGTCGGCAATGGTGCGGGCCAAGTTGGCGGGTTCATTCACATCCAATGGATCGGGGCGGCCATGACCGACGTCACAAAAAGGGCAGCGCCGTGTGCATTTGTCGCCCATGATCATGAAGGTGGCCGTGCCTTTGCCAAAACACTCGCCAATGTTGGGACAGCTGGCTTCTTCACAAACGGTGACCAAATTGTTTTTGCGAAGGATGTCTTTGATTTCGTAAAAGCGGGTGGTGGGAGAGCCGGCTTTGACACGGATCCAGTCCGGTTTTTTGAGCACCTCACCTGGCATGACCTTGATAGGGATGCGTGACAGCTTGGCGGCCGCTTTTTGCTTGGCCATGGGGTCGTAGTTTTCTTGTGATTGCGCCTCGCGCACAACCTGGCCTGTTGAGATGGATTCTTTGGTCATTGCATACTTTCTGTGTCAGGGGGCCAGCAAGGCGCTCAGCTTGTGCGCCAAGACATCTGCGGCTTCTTCCCAAGATGTGTTGATGCCAATTGTAAAAAGGTCTACCGATTGCAAACCAGCATAGCCGCATGGATTGATGCGCTGAAAGGGCTCCAGGTCCATTTTCACATTGAGTGCAAGGCCGTGATAGCTGCAGTGTCTGGAGACTTTGATGCCCAAGGCGCTGATTTTCCCCAAGCCTTTGAAGGGGTCGTTGGGCGTTGCAGGGCCTGTCAACGCGGTGTGAGCGAAGGGGTCGGCCAAGCGCACATAGATGCCGGGTGCATTGGCAACACGGTGACCCGTGACACCAAAATGCGCCAGTGTTCGAATGACTGACTCTTCCAAGCGATAGACATATTCTTTGACAAAGTAGCCTGCACGCTGCAAGTTAAGCAGCGGATATGCCATCACTTGTCCGGGCCCGTGGTAGGTCACTTGCCCGCCTCGGTTGGTGGCCACCACTGGAATTGTGCCGGGATTCAAAACATGATTGGCCAAGCCCGCCAAACCTTGCGTGAAAACGGGGGGGTGCTCGCAGAGCCACAACTCATCGCCAGTATTGGCAGTGCGCAAGGCCGTGAAGTCTTGCATGGCTTGGTAAGTGTCCGTGTAAGGAACATGACCCAGATGTTTGACCAGCATACAAAAGGGCTTACAGCGCTACTTTGACCATGGGGTGGCCTGTGAGTGCACGGTAAAGATTGTCAAGTTGCTCTCGGCTTGTGGCTCTGATGGTGAGGGTCACGCTTAAGTAATTGCCAGCCTTGCTGGGGCGCATCTCGATGGTGGTGGGATCGAAGCCCGGGTCAAATTGTTGGGCAATTTGCGCCATGGTTTCTGCAAAACCATCGACCCGTGCGCCCATCACTTTGATGGGAAAGTCGCAGGGGTATTCAATCAGAGACTCTTTTCGAGGGTCACTTGGGGTGGGGGGCATGGTGGATGCGCTCATGGGATCGGTTTTAGGCTGGCCTCAATTTAACGCCAAATTACCACGGCACCAACGGCAACCCAGCTCAGGCCAAAATTGACAAGGACCAAGGGGTGAATTTTGCCCAATTGGGCGCCCGCTTTGGGCAGATCGCCATCTTGAAGGGCGGCTTGCATTTTTCGAAAGGGGCCAAAGTACAAGTGGCCAAAGACCAGGCACATGAGCGAGCCTGCGCCCAGCATGACATGCCATCCTCTAGGGGCAAGTCGCATGTCCACGCCCATCAGCATCAGGCCGCCACTGGCCAGCAACAACACGATGCAAAGCCCCACGATTTTGAAAAAACGCGCCAAGATGCCGCTCAGAAGGGGCAGTCTTAGGGGCGGCTCCAGCTGTGCAATGGCCACGGGTCGAATGGCCCAAATCATGAGGGCCATGCCGCCCATCCAGACGATGCCGGCAGCTAAATGAACAAATTTGATAATTTCATACATAGGGGGTGGCCCATTCCAAAGCATTGAGATAACATAATGACCAGTTCAATTGTGAGCCTTTTCGACTATATGGGTTTTCACTTATAATCGTGAGCTTTGCGGAACCAAGGGTATCTCTGTAACCTGGTTGTCAACAAACATGGCCAGAATACCGCCACAAGATTTCGAAGACGATGGTGACGTCAATGGTGCTGAAAATATCAGGCCCCTGACAGCTGAAGAAGTTCAAAAGTTACGACTTCAGCAACCCCTCCTCTCCATTTGGCGTGTGGTTTTGGCGCAAGTTGTGGTTGGTTTGGCTGTTGCGGCGCTTACTTGGCTCTTCACGGGGCGGGTATCGGCAGCATGGTCGGCGGCTTATGGTGCTTTGGCGGTGGTTATTCCTGCAGCGTTGTTTGCGCGGGGCCTCACCAGCAAAGCCACCACCTTGAACTCGGGAACTGCGGTTTTTGGATTCTTGTTGTGGGAAATGGTGAAGATTGGCCTCACGATTGCCATGCTTTATGCGGCAATCTGGTTAGTCAAAGATTTGAGTTGGCCTGCCATGTTGGTGGGCCTTGTGGTCACGATGAAGGTTTATTGGGTGGTGTTTGCCTGGCGCAAAGTGTTTCACCCACAAGCCTAAATTGATAAATTATCGATATTTATAAAGAGCCTAGAGAATGTCAGCTTCAAACGCTCCAAGCGCCGGTGAATACATTGGCCACCACCTGAAGCATCTCCAAAATAAAGAGATGTCAGGTGTGATTGACTTTTCGGTGTT
>Ga0315909_10007454_pt1 | contig 12219 bp, 16 predicted proteins | sample LakEriMetagenome_11_FD_203527 | JGI IMG/M metagenome (GOLD analysis project Ga0315909, IMG submission 203527) | Freshwater fungal communities from buoy surface, Lake Erie, Ohio, United States - Buoy 2 MA125 | ecosystem: Environmental > Aquatic > Freshwater > Lake | place: USA: Lake Erie, Ohio...
GATCTTGAAAAAGCCAAAGCATCTGGTGAACCAATCCAAGATCTTATTAATGATATCTCTAAGTATAAGAATCTACAGATGGCCAAGAAGATTGCTTTGAATAGTGCGTATGGTGCTCTTGCCAACAAATATTTCAGATTCTACAATAAACAAATTGCAGAATCCATTACTGTTTCTGGTCAGTTAGCTATTCGTTGGATTGCTCGTAAATTAAACGAATATCTAAACAAAATCTTAAAGACAAATAACAAAGATTATGTTATCGCAATTGATACTGATTCTTGTTACCTAAATCTTGATCCTCTTGTAGGAGCATTCTTCAAGAATAAATCAAAAGAAGAAATTATTATTCTCTTAGATAAGATTTGTTCTGAAGAAATTAACAAGTATATCGATAAGTCTTATGAAGAATTAGCTGATTATGTTAATTCTTATTCTCAGAAAATGATTATGAAACGAGAGGCGATTGCTGATCGTGGTATCTGGACAGCCAAGAAAAGATATATCTTAAATGTTTGGGATTCTGAAGGTGTGCGATATGCAGAACCAAAATTAAAGATTATGGGAATCGAAGCTGTTAAATCTTCAACTCCTTCTTTCTGTAGATCTAAGATTAAAGAAGGTCTTAAAATTATCATGTCAAAAGGTCAAGATGATCTTATTGCTTTTATTAGTGAAGTTAAGAAAGAATTTATGAAGTTACCACCAGAAGATATTGCTTTTCCTAGAGGAGTTAATAACTTAGCAGAATATAGATCTAGAGAAATTATTTACAAGAAAGGAACCCCGATTCATGTAAGAGGTTCTCTTCTATATAATCATTATATAGAAAAGATGAATTTATCAAAAGAATATCGTAATATTAATGAGGGCGATAAGATTAAATTTCTTTATCTTAAAGAACCTAATAATATAAAAGAAAACATCATATCATTTCCTTCTATCTTACCGAAAGAATTAAATTTACATAGTTTTATTGATTATGATATGCAGTTTAAGAAAACTTTTATTGAACCACTTTCTATTATTTTAGATGCAATTAAGTGGAACTTTGAAAAGAAGTCAACGCTCGATTCCTTCTTCGATTAATAAATACTATTGATGGGTCGCACCCTATTACAAACAGCAAACTACAAACAACAAAGGATAAAATATGACAAATAAATTGTTAGATAAGCTCATGAAAGCTGGGTCTGTAAAAAATTCAGATATACTTTCTGAATCTTCTTTCTTCGTTATGAAGGATTGCATCCCGACTGAATTACCGATTTTAAATATCGCATTTTCTGGATCTATAGATGGGGGATTAGTTCCTGGATTGACGATTATAGCAGGTCAATCTAAGTCATATAAAACTCTATTAAGTCTCTATTGTATGAAAGCATACTTTGATAAGTATCCAGATTCAATAGCTCTATTATATGATTCTGAATTCGGTATTACTCCGGAATACTTAGAAATGAATGGGATTGATTCTTCAAGAATTATTCATATTCCAATCGAACATATTGAACAATTAAAGTTTGATATTGTCAAGAGATTATCCGAAATACAACGTGGTGATAAAGTATTTACAATGATTGATTCAATCGGATCTCTATCGTCAAAGAAAGAGGTAGATGATGCGAATGATGAGAAATCTGTTGCTGATATGACAAGAGCAAAATCAATCCGATCGCTCCTGCGTATTATCACCCCACATCTTACTATGAAAGATATTCCTTGTCTTGCTATTAATCATACATATCAGACTATGGAAATGTTCAGTAAAGCTGTAGTCGGTGGTGGAACATCGGTTATGTACTCTGCTAATCAAGTGTTTATTATTTCTAGATCACAAGAAAAAGATGGAACTGATTTGGTTGGTTATAACTTTACGATCAATATCGAAAAGTCTAGATTCGTAAAAGAAAAGAGCAAACTAACTTTCCAAGTTAAATTCAATGAAGGAATTAACAAATATTCAGGTCTAATGGATATTGCTCTTGCATCTGGACACGTTATTAAACCGAAAAACGGTTGGTATCAAGTTGCTGGTATTGAAAAGAATTATAGATTAGCAGATACTAATAATCCTGAATTTTGGGACCAGGTTTTACAATCAGAATCATTCAAGGATTACATAGAATATACATACAAATTAACCCATCGTTTTTCTGAGATGGCAGTAGAAGAAGGTGACGAAAATGAATAATAAGAAAGTCTATATGGCAGATTCATTTATTAATATAATACCTGACCTTAAATGTTCTTTCTGTATTTTACAAGATAATAATAATATTGATGATGAAACTATCTTAATTAAATTAGATGATGGTAGATATAAAGATATAATCATAAGTGTTGCAAATTTCAATTTCCATCCACCAACATCTTCTAGTTTAAACTTTGACTATTCTGTTGTCTATAATCCTTATGATAATATAGCAAATCAGAAGAATTTCGAGACAATTGTTAAGAACGTTGTAAAGAAGATCGTTACTTATGCTATTAGAAATGCGCAGAATATTGCTAAAACTGTGACTGATGAAAATTCAATTCAAAAAAACAAAAGTCATAAAAAAGGGAAGTAAGCTATAATAGTTATAGTTATGAAAATTGAACACCTTATTTTAAAAAATATTGTCTATAATGAAGAGTATTGTAGATCTGTTACACCCTTCTTAAAAGATGAGTATTTCCATGATTATAATGAAAAAGTTATTTTCAGATTAATTAATAATTTCGTAAATATCTATAAAACTAGACCATCGATCGAGGCCATAAAACTTATGGCCTCAGAATCTAAAAAAATTAAATATGAAGAAGTAGAGGCGATTTCTAATCTACTTGATTCTTGGTCAAAAGATGTTGAAAATACATCCTTAGATTTCCTTATTAAACAAACGGAATCATTTTGTAAAGAAAAATCTTTGCATAATGCAGTATTAGAGTCTATTAAGATTATCTCTGATGAAAAGGATAAAAGAGATAAGGGAGTAATCCCTGAAATCTTAAAAGATGCTCTTTCTATTTCATTCGATCCATCTGTTGGTCATGACTTTATTGATTCAGCAGAAGATAGATATGAATTCTATCATAAGAAAGAAGAGCGGATACCTTTTGATATTGGAAATCTTAATACTATTACTTGTGGCGGGTTACCAAAGAAAACACTCAATATTCTAGTAGCTGGTGTTAATGTTGGAAAATCTTTGGCAATGTGTCATATGGCAGCTTCTAATCTCTTGATAGGTAAGAATGTGTTATATATTACCTGCGAGATGGCCGAAGAAAGAATTGCTGAAAGAATTGATGCTAATGTATTAGATATTACTCTTGACACATTAAGAAATATTTCTAAGACACAATTCATGAAGTTGATTTCTAATCTAAAGACAAGAACAACTGGTAAATTGGTCGTAAAAGAATATCCTACTTCTACAGCAAATGCTTCACACTTCAGATATCTTTTACACGAACTTGCTATTAAGAAGAACTTCGTTCCTGATATTATCTATATTGATTACCTTAATATCTGTTCTTCTTCAAGAATCAAGAATACAGGTCTTGCAAATTCATACACCCTAGTGAAGTCTATTGCCGAAGAAGTTCGTGGACTTGCCGTTGAAATGAATCTTCCTATTGTTACTGCTACACAATTTACAAGATCCGGTGCTTCTAATTCAGATGCTAATATGTCTGATGTTTCGGAGTCATTTGGAACTGTGGCAACAGCCGATCTAGTTCTAGCTATTATTAATACAGAAGAGTTGGAAAAACTGGGTCAACTAATGATTAAACAATTGAAGAATCGGTATAATGACGTAACCAAAAATAAAAAGTTTCTGGTTGGGGTGGATAGATCTAAAATGAGATTATTTGATATTGGTGATGTTGCCGTTGATACTGATCTTGGTGTTGGTGGGGAAGATGGGATGGATTCTTATGGTGGAATGAGTAAATCGTTCGGTAAGAGTTCCTTCAATAACTTCAAATACTAATGAAAAAAGGTGGCTCAGAGCCACCATTTTCTTATAACTAGATTATATTTTTAAGTACATGTACTACATAATGTTCTATACCATCCTTTAGTTTGTCCCAATTTTCCAGGACTACCACAAATCTCGCACGTGCGTTCCGATAATGATTCCGCAAAAGAAACTAAATCGTCAACTGTATTATCACCACCATTATAATAGAATCTAAGTCCACCAAACTTTTCTTTAACTTGCGTGACAGTGACTTCTATCTCATTCTTTTCGCAATGTTTATTAATCCTTTCACATAATACATCTAGAATATTAAACCAACCGTCTCCACAGTCAATCCCCCAACACATACAAGTTTGTGAAGGAGGTAGATCCTTTTCTCTGAAAAGATAAGGATATGTATCAAATAATATTTGTTGTAAATCTTTAGTCATATTAATTTCCTTCTTCAAAGAAGATCTTAATCTTATCTAAGAATTCTTTGAATTCTTCTTCATAATAACAATAATCACCTTCCCAATCGTGTTCATCAAACCACTTAGCAGTTTCTTCTTTTGTTCGCCAAGTAATAGAATCTTTCAGTTTATTATATAGTTCTGCTACTTCTTCAAAAGAAGAACATCTTTGTAGTGCATCACAACCAGAACATGAACCCCAACCAAATGAAAGATATCCATATAAATCTTCTTTCTTTAGAAGATACCAAGAATCTCCTTGATATTCGTTAACATGTTTCTCAACTAGGATCTCACCAAGACTTTTTACCATTGGTTCATAATCAGATGGTCCATAAATATAATCATTTTCAAAAACTTCTACTTCTGGATAAATTAGCTGCATTAATTTGATGTATGTCATATATTCCTTATTCTAGATTTATTGTACACTCAAGAACCTTATTCGGTCTAAGGTTCATTAACCACTCAGTTGCATTCTTAACTTTACCAGAACGAATCATATAAAAGAAAGAATGTATTCTAGGATTGTAGTTATGTTGAACAAAAAGAGCAAAGTCTTTCTGAGATTCAAATTGTAGTTGTGAAGTCTCTTCCCAAAATTCATCAAGCATAGCAGCAGTCATATTCCAATACTTCTTGATCTGATCGTATCGGATCTTAAGATCAGGAAAATATGCAAAGACTTCAGAATCTTCACCAGTCTTGATTAGTTCAACAATTCGCTCATCGTTGATAGAATCTTTCAAGTGATGAATCAAAACATACTTTTCAGACTTTACTTTAAGTCGATTAAAGTTCTTATCAACCAACACGAAACCTTCTTGTTTAGAAGGATCAAGTTGTGCCGCAGCTTCTTTAATCTGAGCAATATTCTTCAGAGGAAAAGAACGAACTACATTCTCTTTACCAAGAATATCAGCAACAACAGAATTCTGTAAGTTTACTTCTTGTCCATCATAATTACGACGAACGCCAATTAGAGTCAACAATCCATCGTTGTCAATTTGAGAAGTCACAACACGATTGTACTTAGAAGTCAACTCAAAAATATAAGTGTAGGCACTGGTAGAAATCCTGTCAAAGAAGTTAGGAACAAATTGATTATTGAAAGTCTTCCAAAATAGATCAGCGAAGGTGAAAGATTCCTGACCAACATTGCCGCCAGCATCAGGAGAACCTTTCGTAGCAACATGCCAAGCACCAGCATAATTGTACAGGATCATCAAAGATCCATCAACCTTTTCCTGAGCAACAACAGAAGACCAATCGAACTGTTCTTCACCATCAGGATATTCGCCATAATTGAAGAAACGATCAAATGGACGAGCAATCACTTTCCAGTTATCATCACGATCAAGAATAATCCCACGACACTCTCGTACCATTGGATGATCTTTAATCTTTGATGACTCAATCTGATCATAAGTAAATTGATATAGATTAGGAAACTTCTGATGTTGCGATGAATATATTCCATACTCAGCAGAGAGTTTCAACCGATCACCATTATTCTCTAACAGCCACTTTTGTATACTTAACATAAAATTATTACTCTAGATATTTGATTGTAATTGCTTTTCTTTTAGACTCAGGTATTCTTTCGCTTCTTTCTCTAACTTTTTACGATTATCTTCCCATATTTTATACTGTTCTATGTCAAGATTATATTCTTCATCAGTCTGAGGTCTGGTTTCATAAATTCCAATTTCTGATCCATCAACGTAAGTTGCTACTTTAAAATGAATATCACGACCTGAAAATTTCTTATCAATTTCATTGAGTTTTTCGATAACTTGTTTAATCGTACAACCATCAAAAAATGATTCAGGATAAAACTCTTCCAAGTAAAGTGTCAATGTACGTCTTACTGGTTTCTCTGAAGGACGCACTAGGCGATAGATAACTACAGCATCTTCCGGTATTTTCCAATTCTCTGTCATAATCGAATTCCTTAAATTCAAATATTATTTCTGGTATTTATAAAAAAGAGTAGAGAGGCGGAATATCACATCTATTGGTGTTAATCGTCATTAACCAAAGTCTTCCGACTTCACCTTGCGTCCGCCCAATCGTCGGCTCACTGAGGTACAATAAGTGTGATATTCCGTCTCTCTACTCTAGAGTATCCAATAAATCTAATAATTAGTACTTCGGATCCTCTACACCCATCCGTTTCTCGCCGTTTGCGTACAGTACCAAAACATATGGATCCCCCACAAAATCAAAAACTACAGGAGCACCATACACCTTAGGAACATCGTCACCTTCCTCGCTGACCCACAGACGGTACCAACGATCACCACAACAGGGGCAATCAGAACCAGTATGTACTCCATCAAAGTACAAACCCAGTTCCTCAGCACGAACATTCGCATCGGTGGCATTCTCAGCCTCGACAACAACATGCTTTGCTGGTCCCTTAAAATTACCGAAAGAATTATTTTGGTCAAAATGGAAGAATTTCATATAAAACTATTATACCTTTTCTGAAGAAAAATGTCAAGAACTTTTTATTCTTCCCAACTAATTTCGATGGTTGGATATAAACCACCCCCATCATGCGATTCATACACCGTGAAGCCGAGAGGAGACAAAATGGTTTTCACTTCGGCGACAAATTCAGACATAGGGTAATGCACACGATCAAAACTCAAATGCTTGGTATGTCTGGACCAACCGTTAGCAATCTTCTGTTCGATTGTAGGTGTCACCACGTTGTTGATAAATTCCACCACCTTAGACCGAAGGTCTTCTTTCGCCGCCGTCTCAATCGTGACTTGTTCTTTACGATACTCAGCGGCGGATTTGATTCGTAGTTCATTTGTCATACTTGTCATACTCTTGATATCTTGTTCGATAGGAGATTCTGCATACATATACCAATCAGGAACCGTCTTATTAGTATTGCGAGCATTAAATTCTCTCACAAACTTAATAGCAGAATCATAATCAAAAAACTCTTTCGTTTCGTCGATCTTCTGACCCCAACCACGTTCAGATTCGATAATATTTACAAACCAAATTTTAGCCATTTTAGATAATTCCTTTAAGCATGAATTTTCCCGAAAGCGTAATCCATATAATGGGTCGCCTCTTCGAAGGAATAGAACGGAACCATTCCGGCAGACACATTATAACCAGAAATCTTCACGAGAATAAATCCAGGACCATATACGTGAATTGCAATATCAGAACCAATATTACCACGATTCGCTGAAGTTACGATTGCAGTGTATTCTTTTCCTTTGCTAGAAGTGCGCTCAGAAACGTGCGGAGCAGGTGCAAAATTCTCTTCACAATATTTTACCATCCGAGTCACTGTCTCTTCACGAGCCTCGGATTCCGTCTTAACATTAAGACAAGAAGGAGGCATTCCGCCATCAGTACGATAAACCGAAACCCACGCCGATCCAGAAAGGCCAGTACCACGCCCATCGATCTTTGCATAGGCTGGAGCGATCTCGGTTCCTTCCCAGACGCCAGCCGACTTCTGTTTCCGAGAATTCTTACCAGTCGGAAGAAACTGACCAGTGAACTTCCCGGTGCTAGGATCAACGATCGCCCAGAGAGCCTTCATCCCACCATTATACGAGAACTTGTCACGGACGTAGATAATCTTCGCCGGGACACGATCATTCGTTCCGGCATAGAAAAGAGCGGGGAAATCCGATTCCCAATTATTCTCGGCGAGTTCAGCCAAACGAAAATAGAGTTGGGAATGAAGACCATGCGCCCACTGAGAAAGGAAACCATCGGTGTCGCACCGATCAAACGACTCTTCTTTCGCCGACCGGGAACCAGCCGCCAAATTGCGATATTCTTGAGCAGTTAACTTTTCCATACATTCATTATAGCGTACTAGAGACTTGAACGCAATATTTTCATAAAAGAATATTCCCTTTAGAATGAGTGACTTAACTGTAAATTATTGAAAATAAAGAGAATATTCTTTACGATCTCAGGATGGGTTTGGAGGAGCCAAGAATTTTGAGTATAGTCAAGGTATACTAAAGATCTTGCGAAGCGTCCAGAGCCACCTGAGAGCGTTTGCAGCTTCAGAAAAGGGTATGCGGTCGAAGAAGAACTTCATAAAAATATTTATTCTCTTTATTTTCAGTGACTTGCAGTAAACCATTGAAAATAAAGGGAATATTCTTTCGAAAAAATATTGCCTTCTCTTCTCTAGTACGCTATAATCGTTTTGTATGAATATGACGAAAACCTATCAAGTGTACTGGATGAATTTCGGATATTTCTCTGGCGAAACTTTCAAGAATGCGCTGGACGCTATTGCTTATATCAAGTCGAAGGGTTTTGAGGGAGCAGTTTGGGACGAGAATAATGATCTCGTTGCGACGCATACGATTTTCGGTGGTACTCGTTGGTACTAATAACACATTAAGGAGAAACAAATGTTCAAGAAAGAAGTTCTGACTGACGATCAAAGATTTCATGAATACTACAAGTGGCTCGATAGCCTTGTCGTTGGTTCTGAAGTCGCTTATGGATTTTTGTGGATGGGTTGTGGTTCTTATGGCGCTTATGAGATTCGCAAGCATGGAATCTCCAAAATTCAAAAGATTAAGAATAGTGGTAGGTTTCAGTTAGAAAATGGTCTCACTTTTAATCCTGGCGGATTACGATATATCGGGAAGAATCCTGTTAAGTTGATGCCCAAGGAGACGTTGGAAGAACTCTTGAAGAGAGAACCTATTGTTAAGCGTCGTCTAAAGATCGTCCATAAGATCATAAAAATGGTTAGAGATGACTCTTTCCCATATATATATTCCCCCGACATGAAGATGGAACTACTAGAATTAGTTCAATCTTTGGATGAGTATGACACGTCAGACCATTCTTATACTTAATGTATTTTTCTGACTATCAGTTTTATCGTAAAAATTTACAATTATTATATTCAAGAATTTTAATTAAACTAATCATCTTTTTCAAAATTTATTGTCAACCGAAGACAAATAAGGTATAATATTTATATGGTCGATTTTAAAGTTCGCTTCTTGGAAAATGATCGGTACTTCTGGTCTGCAAAGTCGTTCAATACTGTTTTTGATGCAATTACTTACATTAAGAGTGAGAATTTTGAAGAGGCATCTGTTTGGCAGTATGATAAATCACAAGATCTTAAAACTTTGAGAGTTACGCTGACTCGTTTAAAAAATAACGGCTGGTTGACGAAGTGGACATACTAATGACATATATTATTAGAGAAGTTCTTACGGCTGCAGTGTTTGTTGTTCTGATGCTTCTTATTTTTTGTATTTCGATCGTATTTTCTTGGTGAGAAAGATGAAGAAAAATTATAAGGTGATTATGAAGTTGACTTGCGTTATAATGTTCCGTTGACAGAAGAGGATCTGAAAGAGTATGAACGCTGGATTACCAATTTCAGAAAAACACTTAATGACCAAAAATCCACCATCTAATGAAAAGGACGAATTTAAGAGTGATACTGTTATTATTACACCAGATGGTAGACTAACTCTAGATGTTGATAAGTTGTTCGCAAAAGAACATATCAAACAAACTATTGAAGAAATGATAAAGAAAATTGTTATAATTAAAAGGTAATACAAAACAAATGTCTAAGCCTTGGATTCATGCAGAAAGTTCCGCTCGTCGTTGGGGTGGTAAGCCAGAAGATTATCTAGGAATTCACCAACTAATGGATTCGTCAAAAGGTGCAATGCCTGATAATCGTCATCGTGCCTTAACTCATAACTCCTGGTTTCTTTCTACAATCTTAGAAAAAATATTCGGAGTTGTTATTAAAAATTCGAACGGAAGAGAAGTTTCCGTCCGATCAATTGGTGAGTATCATATTCTCGAAGATTTCGGGAATAGATATATTCCTACAGCATCAGACTATCTTGAAGAAATGGAATATGTTCCTTGGATGAATGCAGATAAGAACTATTTTCCTTCTTCTCACAAGAAGATTGCAACCAAAAAAACAAATAAAATTATGATGGATTAGGAGAGTAAATGAATACAACTGATAAAATTAACTTAGAGAATTTTATTCTGATGCGTGATAATGTTCGTAAGATTCGACAAAATTATGAACAAAATGTAAAAGAGCAGGGTAAAGAAGTTTTCCTTGAAGCTGCTAAACAAATTTTTCAAACAAATCCCAATTTAGAGTATTTCTCTTGGAATCAATATACTCCATATTTTAATGATGGTGACGAGTGTAGATTTAGTGTAAATTACGATTGGGTATCCATCAAAACCACCAATATGGAAGATGGTGCTAGAGATTTGCGAATTTGCGATCAATATGCGTGGTTAAATCCAGGTTATAAGATGAAACCAAGATTAGAGAGTTATGGAGTATCTTCGTATGAAGAGCTTCAGCAGATTGCAAAATCAATTCAAGAAGTGATGAAGATTTTCGATTATGATGATTATGAAATGATGTTTGACGATCATAAAACTGTTACAGTATATAGTGATGGGACTGTCGAAGTTGAGGAGTATGAACACGAGTAAGAATCGACGCAAATAAAATTAAGTTCTACAAAGATTGGGCAAAAGCTACAGACCCAGATAATATGAAATATACCATTGAATTTATTGAAGACACAGAAAAGGATAAAGAGTAATGACACACAATGAACTAAATGAGATGCGTATTAAGATGAAGCAGATGAAGAAGGAATATGAAGAAGTTATTCAGAAGTTTGGTAAAGAAATGTTCAATTTTGAAACAAAAGAACTTTTCGAGAATAATCCAAAGTTAACTTCTTTCGCCTGGAGTCAATATACTCCATATTTCAATGATGGTGACGAATGTACTTTTCGTGTAAGACGGGATTATTGTTTAACACTCAATCGAACTGGTGAATCTTTGGATAGGTATGAGGTGGATTACTGGAAAGATCCAGAATATGAGTATACACCAGATCCAAAAGATTATAACTGTGATAGTATTGATGAACTAATTTCTATCGTAGAAGGAATTGACAAAGTCTTAGATCTTTTTGAAGATGATGACCTTAGCCTGATGTTTGGTGATCATGCTGAGATTACTGTTTTTCGTGATGGCCGGATTGATATTGATTCATACGATCACGACTAAATAATATTGAAATCGTTGATCCGATTTGAAAACTGAGCAAGACACGGGTTCGATTCCCGTCTCCTCCACAGAATATATTCCATGAGTGTATTGTGTGGGGGAGTAATGGTATCGATTGACAGGAATAGATGAGAGTAGATTTCCAGTAGACGACTACTGTGACAGCGTACTATAAACGGCAAAGCGAAAGTAATGTCGATGGCAGTTGCTGCTTAAACAGCAAATGTCGGGGTTTAGAGAATAACCTAGCAACAGAATATTCTTGATTGAGGGAACCGAAAGGTTCCTTCATTCATTTATAAATAAATTTTGGAGGACCCATTAATGATACTTAATTCAAAGTTATTGACAGGTAAAGCGAAAGAACTAGAAACTTATTTAAATAGTGTTGTCATTGGTCAAGAAGCGGCAATCAAAGAATTATGTATTTGCACTCAAAAATATTTCTCTGGTCTTTCTAATCCCAAAAAACCAATTGCTACTTATTTCTTTGCAGGAAAAACTGGATGCGGAAAAACTAAAGCAGCTGAAGAATTAGCTTCATTCTTTGGAGTAAAGAAATTCATAAAAGTAAATTGTGGGGAATATCAACAATCTCATGAAATAGCGAAATTAATAGGTTCGCCGCCAGGATATCTTGGTCATAATGAAACTAAGGCAGTTTTCAATAAGAAAGATATCGAATCTCATG
>Ga0315909_10007456_pt1 | contig 12216 bp, 17 predicted proteins | sample LakEriMetagenome_11_FD_203527 | JGI IMG/M metagenome (GOLD analysis project Ga0315909, IMG submission 203527) | Freshwater fungal communities from buoy surface, Lake Erie, Ohio, United States - Buoy 2 MA125 | ecosystem: Environmental > Aquatic > Freshwater > Lake | place: USA: Lake Erie, Ohio...
CAAAAAGCACAAATTTTGCACGATTTAACAGTTGACGCTGGGATTCAATGGTCACAAAACCGGGCTGTTCGTAAGCCATCATCTCTTGTGCATCACTCATCATGCTGGCCACAATCATGGCAGGACCTGAGGTTCTGAATGTGATTGAAGATTCAACGCTGTCACGAAGATCTTGTTCGGTGCAACCGTACATGTTGATCTGACGTTGACGTTGCATGTCGTTGCCAACTGCTGTGCGGATTGATGCTGTTGCTGTCATTTCCAAGTCCTTTTTAATTACTATACAAGTATTATAACAAATTGGGAATATTGGGTCAACCGTTTTGTTCTGCTTAAAAAACCAGCAAATTTAGTGTTGTTTTTATACAACAAGGTATTTGTACGCAAGACCCGCAAGACCTGTGGCCAACATCACCCCATTGGTCACAATCAAACTGGCTTCGCGCCAACGGATGCTGACTATGAGCCAAATTAACCCGCCAACTGCCAGGGTTATCGGACCTTCGGGATAGTAGCCCAGAGAGTTGATGGCTGTGCCTGCAATAAGGATCACTGTAGCGATCCACTTTAGATACCAGTTTAAATCTTTTTTCATACCCTAATTATAGCACGTTAGGAATATTCGGTCAATCGGCACCAATTACCCCGTTTTTCCCAACTGAGTTTGAACCCGTAGTGGAACCCGTCCATGGTGGGGTTGCCATTGGGTCCGTTGCCTTTGAGATCATAATCAAACACCGCATGCCAATCGCCTTGAGCATCAATTTTAAACTGGTGTCTGGCTCGGTATTCTGTGTACTGATCGTTGGGGCACTTGTCAGGACCAAACTCAGCCATGTCCAATTCGGGATCAAAACGTAGATCAATTTCAAATGCACCCACGGCCAAGTGCAACACTCTCAACAAGGGCCAAATCTCGTTGATCACGCTATCAGCCACAGGATTGATTGTTGTCTTGATAATATTGTAATCAAAGTCATCATCATAGGGAATCATGTTCTGAATGTTTTTTGTGTCGTAGGTCAAGGTGTAGTGATTTTCCACTCCAGGACGTTCCATTCTAGGCCTGCGCAGATGATTCAGCAGGATGTTTACAGTTTTGTATCGCACCAGGCGATGCACAATGGTATTGGTGTAGTCTTCTGTGACCCAGTGTGCGGCATAGTGGCCATGACTCATGCCAAACTTTTCACGCTCGTTGTGCAAGGGTGTGTCAGGATTCACATTGCATACTGTAAAACTCCATCCATTAAGGCTGGTGTTTCTTGTGCGCCACAGCAGAGTCATAGTGTGTGCCATGTCCACAGGCTGTTCACCTGGGAATCCTACAAACCAGTTTGAGTGTGCCTGTATGCCCACCTTGGTCATGTCAAACAAGTTTTGCTCTATATGTTCAAGTTTGACATTCTTCTTCATGAGGTCCAGCACTTTTTGTGAACCAGATTCAATACCAAGATTCAACACACTGCATCCACCGGCTTTGAGATCTTGCAGGTACTCAATGTCCATGCGTCCATCACAGCGGGCATATCCCAGCCAGGCTATCCTGACATCTCGCTCTACTAGACCCAGGGCAAATGCACGTAGTTCTTTGAGATTGCCGTTGACTAAGCTGTCAATAAACCACACAGCCTGTACGCCATAGGTACGATACTGATATTCAATCTCGTCCACAATGTTGCCAGCAAGACGTCCACGATAGCGCCAGAATGTTGTTTCACTGCAGAACTGGCACTTGGCCACACATCCGCGACTGATCTCGGAACTAACACCTGTGCCCATACTGTACAGGCTCAAGTCAAAGTCCGAGTAGTCAGGCCAGGGCATCGAGTCTAAATCAACACGCACCGCCTTGTCATGATACAGCACACGTTCAGGAATCTCAATACCTGCTTCGTGCTTTTCCAAGATGTCCAAGAAGATCAACTCGCCTTCGCCTACCACAAGATGATCATACAGTTCGGGCTCTTTGACTTTTTCCTGTATGGCCTGCGGGCCACCGCCAATGATTTTTACGTTGGGTAAACGTTGTCGGATTTCACGTATGATCCAGTTGGTGCAGTCGTTGTTGGTGTAGTACAAGGTGAAGCCAATAATGTCTGGCTTAAACTCCACAATCTTGTCCACCCACTCACGCAGGCAAGGTTCGATTATGGCATGCACCTGTTCGTGATAACACATGCTCCACTTCCAATCAAGATATCCGTCCCACAAGGTTTTGTCTGTGGCCTGATAGGCAGCAATGTTGATGTCAAATGCTCGTGTGGCAAATCCACTGCCTTTGGCTAGAGCTGTTAATCTGGCCACATTATACGGAGCAATGTATGCGCCCCACTCGGGTGCAATGACCATGGCCACTCGTGTGTGACGTGTGACTTCGGGTTGATTCAGCACCACCGCTGTGACATTCTTTTGTGCGGCAGGCCTACTCAGCTCTTTCATGACTTCAAGCATCACAAGATGCTTGTCGTCGGTTACGGATATTTCTTGTTCTACAGGAGCAGGAGTATTGCTACTTTGTATAGCAATAATTTTTGGTATGGTCATACCAGTACTTATTCACGAATTTTTTTATTCCCGAATTCTTTATTCACATAGTACTGAATCAGTCTGCGCTGGATCATGGTCACCAAGTCTCCATTGTCATCTTCTACTAAAAACCTCACAGGACAATTGCCCCATTTGGTACTGCGGTTGAAGTCGGCAAACCAAGTGCGATGATCCTTGTTGGCAGGATCAAAAACCACAAAGGGACGACTGTGTAATGCTAAACGGCTCATGCTGTTTCCTCAAGATTGATAATATAGATAGTATAGCAAATCAAGGATTATTTGTCAACTAGATCTAGGATGTGTAAGGTGGGCACTCGTCTGACATAATATATGATCCAAACTGTTTATGAAATTTGTCAAACATATACAGTTTGGTTGGCATCATTGGTAAATCGTGATCTATTAATGCTTTCCTCATGATGTATATTGCATCTTCTTTGGTCAAATTGTTTATTATAAACTCGAAAAAATAATCAGTATAACACAGGAATTTAGTAAGATTTCCAGTCTTAGCATACCAAACTAACCATGCCAGTGTTTCTTCAGCATCTGCTAAATCAGACCGTATCTTTAAGATATGCTTTACTCTTAAGGACGGCTCGGGGACCGCCGACAGTGGCAAGGGTTCCGGGGGTGTCTGTATATCCAAGTGTTCTTGCTGGGAAACTTGCATCTGTTCTTCTTGTAATTGTTTTTCAAAGAAGTCAATTATTGATTTTTTAACTTCATCACTCCTGCCTGCTAGCACCGATTCAATTGAATCCATAATTTCTTTGTTGTTCATAATGTAATTTCTATAATATCTATCGGATTAGTACCCGATCATCTGTCACTCGATCACTATGCAAACAATTGCCACGTTCACGTATGGTGTCAGCGGCTGTCTGCGGTGAGTTTTCAAACATGTCTCGTATGTCGTCAGCTGAGATACCTTCGGTGGCTTCCACGGTGTAGATCTCATAATGACGTTGCATATTGAATTTTGCACGTAGAATCAAATGGTGTAGACTGGGCAGTCGACTTACAGGTGGTTTTCCTGTGAGTACCGACCAAGTGCGATTTTTTTCGTCCTCGGTCAAGTCAACCACACACTCAAGACCTTCGTTGCACCACATGACTAAAAAATTGTGATTCATTGCAGTTGGAATTTCTTAAGATAAAGACCGGCCACAGTTGTATCAACCACAGATGGCTCCATGCTCTCAATGATGATCAAACACTGTAGGGATTCAGCCAGCAATTGATCCTCGCGATCCAACAGCTCGTACCATGCAAAGTATTCACTTTCTGTTTCCATCTCCCACATTGTGTCCAGCATCTCGCACTGGTAGGGTGTAAGTTTTTCAATTTGAATCATGTGTTATCCTCTTTTTGAATATCGTAAAGTTGCATAAGTTAACATTTTTTCCACGTTGTCTATAGACTCATCTAATCGAGTCATCAGGGTTTGGCTATGTGCATTGAGCTTGCCTCGTCTGCGGCACTCAACCAATTCCCGGCTCAATTCTGTTGCAATATCATAAGCGGCGTTGCACATTGTCAACATATCTGAACGTGCCTCAGCATTGATCAAGGCTTTGCTCCTGCTCACCAGTTTATCAATACGTTCAAAATAATCTCCCATGCGCTAATTATAGCAAATTAGCAATATCAGGTCAAGACCATTGTAGTGTAAATGCAAAAAAGTCTCGTTCACTATCAAAGTAGAAAACGTAGCGTCCTGGTCGACGGTCTGAACTCACATCTACTAATTGCCATCGCCAATCTCCCACAAGTTCAGTTTTGCACCAATCTATCACACGGTCCAATTCACCAAAAGGTTTGGTAATTTCCCGGGAGTACAGGAAACTTTCACGGTTTCTAGAGTCTATAACTCTTTCTTCTAGCATGTTGTAATTATTGCAAATCCAACGAGTATGGAATATTCTGATCCAGCACGTGATTGTACATCATGTCCTTGACCACAGCAAAACGATGTGCCTTGTTGGGTGCGCCCAGCACCACAATGACGTACTGTTGCTGGCGCTGATTCACTGCTAGTCCCACACACCAACCTGCGGCCGATGTCAGCCCTGTTTTGCTCACAATGATATTGTCAAACTCAAACAACATGGGTGCGCTGGTGTGTGCTAAACTAATGGTACGCACTCGTTTCTTTTGTTGAGTCTCTATGGCCACTTGTTTCTTAATCGAAGTTTCGCGAATAAACCAGTAGTTAGAGGAGGTGGTGATCATGCTGGCCACGTCGTGTACTGTGCTGATGTTGCCTGCGCCAAGACCATGTGGGTCTACAAACTGTGTGCGGCTCATGTCCCATTCACGTGCCTGTGTGTTCATGCGTTGAACAAAAGCAGGCAAACCCCCGGGATAGTCTTGGGCCAAGGTCTCTGCGGCTCCATTGTCTGATTTAACCAGCATGGCTGTGAGCAAGTCTTGGCGAGTGTACAATTGCCGTGGTAAACTTGTGGATACACTGGGTTTATGCATGAGTCGTTTGTTCAGGTCTCGGTCATAGTCCAGTGCAACCATGGCAGTCATGACTTTGGTGATTGACGCAATGGCACGTTGCTCTGTGGCATTACGCTCGTATTCGGATCTGTTTTTTGATACATTGAAGATCAACACAGACTCTGTGGGCAAGTTGGCTGTTTTGGTCTTGCTCCATGCTGGGGACACAGCAATAACCAGGGCAAGTAAAAAGTGTTTTATGTCCATTTTAATTTATAAAAGGTTGCTATTGCTGGATCGCGGAAATAAAACATAGCATAATTGCCGCTGGTGTGTCCTGTAAAATTATCCCATCTAGATGGATGATATTTCCAGAAAAAGTCAGTATTCATCACTAGTCCTGCGTCAAGCAGTTGACCCTTAAAGTCCACTGCTTCATTCGGTCCTATGTTTGCAATTGTAATTGGATGCATTGTGCTGATCCGTTGCGCAAGGTAAACAAGGTTTGATCACGTGGGTCACGGAACCACCAAATCATTTCGTTGATGTTGATGTCTGTGACATAGCGATCTCCGGGCAAGCCAAAAAACTCTATGCCCCAAGTGGCCACTTCTTCCCATTGAGTAACAGTATCAAAGGGTCTGCCCCATTTGATTCGGGCGCCGTGCGGATAGTCAAGGTCTTTCAATCCATTCTCTCCTTATGAGTGTGTCACATCGCACCCAATCTCGTTCATAGTAAATTCTATGATCTTGAATGTCAAAGTGATTGCAAAAACTTTGTCCATATCTTACATCTTGAAGGGCATCAAATGTATATAACTTCTGCCAGGATTCATAGTCTGCTAGTTTAATTGGTAGATTGGTTTGGCGCGGATCATGTCGAGATAATAGGTCGTGGATCATTGAGTCAAACATTGAATCAGTCATAGTTGGTGGGGTTGAAGTTTACTTTGATCTTCTTTTGGTCAATCAAGCATACCAATCTCTTGAAGTTTTTTTCTGCGTTCAACTTTAGCTGGCGTAGGTTTTACCGGTGGCGGATCATATGGTGGGGATCCATCAAATCTATAGTGATAATCCAACGAGTTAGCGTTTACAATATTTTGATTAACAATGCCTTGCAACTCGGATCTTCCGCAAAGTAATCTTTCTTGGCACAACTTGACGTTGTCTGGCATTAGATCAACCCCATAAATTGTGCCAAGTGCTTGCTTAAATTCATCTTCTGTAATTTCATCTCTTCCGAGAGATTCTAATTTACGAATAAGAACCTCTCCTAGGAACTGACCATCACCACAACTTGGATCAAGAAATGTTTTAGTAGGATCGTTAAATTGATCAATTGGAATAGCTTCCAACATCTCTCGTACTAAATCGGTCGGTGTAAAGACCTCACCTGTGGATTTCACCCGAGATTGGTCTCGTTCTACTCCGCTCATGTAAGTTCGATCTCTCACATGAGATATAACATCGTTTATATTCATAAGTGTATTATACTAAAAGTTGCAATAAAAAACAAGAGAAAAAGTTACCAATTTTTTAAATAAGTGGTCAGGCGTTTTATATCTTCTAGCAGTGCGTTTTCATCGGACAACTGTTGTTGCTCTTCTAAATAGTCTGACTCAAGTTGTGAGGCAATTTTTTCAGGCGAGACGCCCTGTTTTAGGTATGCACCAATGTCGTCCAACATGTCTGATTGATTTGCACCGGTGTTTTTTAATCTACGAATAGTAGCTTGCAATGCAGGGCTTGATGCAATTACCGCGGCTGTAGAATCCTCAGCGGTATTACGTTGCTGAGCTTGTGCAATATGAGACAAATTTTTCTCTGCTTGTGCTCTTGCTCTTTCAGCAGCCTGATTTGCAACAGATATAGATGCACCATTTTTATAGGCTTGGTCGGCCGCACGTATGCCTCTTAGTATTTCCTCGTTGTTATCTACCGCTGATAGGTCTGGAAAGTCCCATGGATAAGTGGCAAATGTTTTAACTCTGAGCTCCGGGCCGCCGTTCCGTTGCCACCAATCAACCAATTGGTCAGTATTTTTTAAAAAATATGCACGGGCATATGCGGCCTGCCCCGGGGTATCAAATCCGCCTATATGAAACGCTTCGCCACCGTACGGATACGATGTTCGGTCAAGATACCGACTAAGCCTTTCTGCTTTTTCTCTGTTGGTAAATGCAATAAAAGGTTTGCCTGTTGATCTGCCTTGCACAAAGGCAGGGCTATACGACACTCCGTTTAGGCCTGTTGACCCTCTTTTACTTGTTTCTATAGGTAGGCCGCCTAAAGATATATTGCTAGTTGACATAGATTTATTCCTTGTCAATATTTATGGTAAAATAGTATCTGTAATGTATGCAATTTCTTCCTTGCTTAGTTTCAAGTAGCTATACGCTATAGCATCAGTAACTGGCTGTTTGATATCAAACGCAATGGTCTGCCAAGTAGGCGCATTAGTAAATGCACCCGATGATTTAAGCAATTTTCTTTCAAATTTGTTTATGCTTAAATTGATACTATCAATAAGATTAGCCCCCTCGGCTGCATCTTTGACTAGGATATAACCACTCATTCCGGCACTGCTGCCAATTGGATCGCTCTTGCCATCAAAGTATTTAAAATCCGGGTTACCACTAAAGCTCATAGCAACCTTAGAATGGGTGTAATAAGCACCTGGAGAATTGGTGTATCGATATCCGTTGTTGGTTTTGATGCTTGCCCATCTTACTTTGTACGGTGTTTGAGCTGAGTAAGTTGTGCTCAATGTGGTATTAGTGTCACCATACACTTTGTAAGTTCCTAAAGACTTTTTGCCAGCATCCAATTTGGCCAAAATTTGATTTGCTATTGGTGGCAATAATCTATATCTTGCTGTGGATAAGTCTATGTCATATCCTAGATCAACTACAGAAGTTAGTTTATATTTTGGTGTGTTTTGAATAATCCATGATGTAAATGTGCTACCAATCTTGGGAAAGTACTTGCTTTGATCTGTCCAAATTGCATGAGTTTGCCAGGCTCTGAACTTTTTGCCAATGCTGTCTTTTGTGTAGTACGGGCAAACAGGGGTAACAAACGCAACATATCCATCAGTGGCCACATGATCAAACACATGCAACACAAATTTTTTCCAAAGGGTACCGCTACCACCGGATGTTTTTGCATTCGGTACCTGGTATGGCGGATTACCAACTATAACATCAAATTTCATATTATTATCCAATTCAAAAAACTTCTCATAGGGCTTACGACTATACTGGCCTACAAGATTATACTTATTTACTGCAAAGCGAATGTGGAGGTTACTCTCTTCAAATCCAACCACCCTACTACGGATGTTGGCATCACTGTGGCCATGCGCACGAAGCCGCTGTTCGATAGCACGAACAAACTGGCCGCCACCGATAGCAGGGTCAAAGAACGTCGAAATCTTGCTGGACCAAACAGTCTTGGGCAGTTGATCTAGCATCTCTGCCACCAACGGCTCAATTTCAAACTTCATACGAGACAGCATTTTAATCCTTGTTTGCTAACTTATGAGTACATTATAGCACTAAATTGGTCCTGTGTCAACCATTCATAGTGTTACTAGAATACAACATTTATGCAAATTTTAAGTCGAGTAAGTCGCGATTTAAGATACCACCAAATACCAAGTCCTTGATAAACTCGTACTCCACTCCGAACTGTTGTGCAACGTCGTCTTGGATCTCTTGACCTTCTGCATCAATAATTGCAAATGCCTCATCAAGATTGTTGCCACCATAGTAGCGAATGATATCAATGTTTTGTGCAATGGTAACTAGTACCTCTCGTGCCTTAGCCAGTTCTTTTGCCGAACTGTTTGTTTTGTTAGCACCTTTTTTATGCTTGACCAAATTAAGTTGTGTCTTGCCACGTTGAGCCGCGGCTTGCTTAGCCGCACGGAACACCTCTGACTTGCCTTGTGACAGCGCACTAATCATTGCAGGAGTTAGTTCATTAAGAGGCGCCACTTTACCAATGACTCGGTCAATACTTTTACGGGCAAGAGCTTGCTCCAAGTACTCATCAACTTCAATCTTGACTGCACCATCTTGCTGGCACTTAAAGATATCAACTGTACGCAACACATCACGCAGGGCTTGCTTGAGGTCTTTAATGCCGTGATTCTTTTTGTAGTTCTGTGCTGTCTCAATCATCATAGCATCAAACTTGTCATCACGATTAGGATCAAAGCTCAGGCTAATCACACGGCCTATCTTACCTGCTTTGTTAGGCGTAAGTGTACGGCTCATCTTTTGAATAGTAGCACTATTGTCGCCTGTGTCGTAGGCAAGGTACAGTTCAGTGATCTCTGGGATACTGAAGCTACGCTGTGCCATGCCTGCTGATAGGATCAGAACGTGCTGTCCTGTTTTCTCTGCCTTCTCAATCTCGCGGATGACAGACTTCTCTGCTGTAGCATTGCTGATGTCTTCAATACCACTGACCAATACAACACGGAAACCAGGCAATGCCTGTTCAGCAATAGGTTTAATTGCTTGCAAATTAAGGTTGGTAGTAGATCCAGGAAGGAACATCATAGCAACCTTCGTGCCCTCCTTAACACTACGTCCAGTCTGGTAATCAACATTTAAACTATCGTCACCGCCGGTGCCTAGAAAAACTGCTCGTAACATATTAGTAAAGAAACCTTTTGCCTTGACAGGATTAGCGGCAAACTTGCTCCATGATGGCAAGAACACACCGTCCTCAACAAACGCATCAGGTTCAGCAGTGCTGGCAATCTCAACCACACTTGCCAAGTTCATTTGATAAAACTCAACATCTACAACAAGTTGGTGTCTGCTAACATCTACCTTAAAGTGTTTCAACATAATTGCTCCTATTTGTTTACTGTACGTGTATAGTATAGCACCAAAATCACACTGTGTCAACTAAACGACTTGCGTGTTTTTCCATAAGCAATTCTGGGTAGGTTACGCTAAGGTAGTGATCTACAGGCCAAATGCTAGCGGCTTTGTCACCGTTTGTACCAGTCATAAGCACCACAACATCATCTTCACCACGTGCTTCAATCAGTGGAGTGCTCTGCTTAACTTGGTGAACACCAAAGTCTGCTTCGTCAACGATCACTAACTTAGTCACAGGTTGTTCAAACAAAAAGTCTATCTTATCCTGTCTGCGGCCACCTGCACACATTGACAAAAAGACCACAGCCTGCAATCCACCTTCAACTGCGTTCTGAACATGATCTTCCCAATCCTCATCAGCGGCATCTACTAGAACAAAGTCACGGAATTGTTCAAAGGCACTCAAGTCCTTTTTAAAGGATGCAAAACTGGTCAACACATAAGACGCAACAATAGTCAACGGAGCATTGGTTTCTTTTGCCAACACACCAGACCAAATAGTCTTGCCAAAGCGAGCGCACAGTTCAGCAACGATAGTTCTTTTGCCTCGAGCAATAGCGGCAATAACATTCTCTGCGGCGCTGTACTGATTCTGACTCAGGCCAACTTTCATTAATGGTTGATTTTGTTTCTTAAGGAATTCGTTGACTTTGAACGCCATGTCTACTGCTGACAATGTATGAACTTCGCCAGTTGTACCTTTACGGAAGCCAATGAACTCACGAATATAGTCGTCGATACGGCCGTGCATCTTGAACCGACCTACGTCTTGTGCTAATTTACTGACGTCCCATATTGATACTAACTCAATGGTGCCGTCATTGATTTTGTCCTTACGAACACCAACAGAATCTTTAATACGTTTAAGGACTTCCTTCTCAGGATCTTGACCTTCTTTGACCCAACGTTCGCCAAACTTACACTGGTCAATATCCGTCTTTTCGTGCCATAGGTAACAATACATTTTTTCCATTATGCTACAGTCTCCAACAATACTGCAGGGAAGTCTTCTCGAGTCAAAGGGCCACGGTTACCTGTCTTGGCACGGATTGGTTTGTTCCACCATACTTGTTCATAGTAAGCAGGATTTTCTAAAAACGCCGACATAAGTAACAAAGATTCACAGTAGGATCTAGTCAGGCAAATCTCAAGATTTGCGCCGCCCCAGGGATACACACTGCGATCTGTCAAGGTGCAATTGACCAACCTAGGATCAGTGCGGCTTGCATGTGCCTTGAAGGGATTAGCCTTAGAGTTTTTAGGACTCCATGTTACTCCCTTGACTCCGGTAGATCGATTGCGTGGGTTAGTCTCAATCATAAGTGAAAAGATCATCAAAAACTCCTGTTTTGTTAGTTTAAGTTAATATTATAGCAAAAGGGGATTTATTGGTCAACCGACCCGGCTTCCTGATCAGATTTGAATGCCAACGCCTCTTCTAAAGAATCAAACGGATCCGATTGATAGGCACATGATCCAAAAGGACCGTTGAAGTACACATAGTACTTGCCCTCGTCCTCACGTATTTTAAGCTCGTCCATTGCGGGAACCTTTTTAATTACTATACAAGTATTATAGCAAAAGGGGATTTATTTGTCAACTTCTATCCAGGTGTAGTCGCCTAGCCATTTTATCTGTGTGATATACTCGTAACCTTGGGGAATTCCAGTCGCCCAGTCTGTAGGCCCATTGATGCTCAATCTAGTACAATCCTTTCTGCGATCGTACAACAACCAATAGGTGTTGCCATGTGCAATTTGGAAATCATACTTGGCCGCATGTACCATGTCCGTGAGTTCTAGTCTGTGCCGGATCTCTTCGGCTTGCTTGCTCAGTACATCTACCAGAGCCATGATTCGTTGATATTCCTGAAGGCCATGCATGCGAGCCACATTAACCATGACATCCTTTTGTTTTTCAACAGGAATTAGATCAAACTTAGGTCCGCTGGATTCGGTAGCGTAGGGTGTTACGTTTCGATTAAAGAAATGAACCAGCGTGTTGCCTGTGGCAACATCAAAACTGGTTCGTCCCTTGGCAGAGTTAGATTCGTCTGCCATCAATCCCACAGGCCTTGATAGTACTTGCCAAACAAGCGGAAGCCGTTTTGAATGCGGTCTTCAACCACTCGCATGCCCTGATAATCACAGACAAAAGTATCGTTAGGACCGTGCTTCATTTGATAGTGTTTGTGCTCACCTTTGGGCACTTCATTGCCATCCTTGTCCACAGGAATCCACAGTAGATCATGCTCACCTGAACGATACGCATCCTGCCAAGAATCATCCACCTTGCACTCAAATGCAAAGATCA
>Ga0315909_10007459_pt1 | contig 12214 bp, 16 predicted proteins | sample LakEriMetagenome_11_FD_203527 | JGI IMG/M metagenome (GOLD analysis project Ga0315909, IMG submission 203527) | Freshwater fungal communities from buoy surface, Lake Erie, Ohio, United States - Buoy 2 MA125 | ecosystem: Environmental > Aquatic > Freshwater > Lake | place: USA: Lake Erie, Ohio...
TCCCCTAGATGCTTGTCCTCTTCCTCCTAAAAATGGCATAAATTACCTACGCAAACTTAGATTGACTTGCATAAACCGTATAAGTTGCTGATCCTGTTTTAATAATTGTTATAGTATACACATCTGTAGCATCAACATTTCCCAAAGGTTGACTTCCTCCAAACCATTTTGGAACTTGATCAGATCCATCTATTTTTATTTTTTCTATTGATCTACGAGGTGTTGTGTTAGTTACAAATATAACTGCTGTGATTGATTGATTTGCAGTCATTAAAGAATTTAAACTTGTTGATCCATCGCCTCTAAAATTAAAAGTAAAATCACCAGTTCCAGTGTATGTATGAACTGCTGAAGTTAAAACATCAATATTAACTTGTCCAGTTAAGTTTCCACCTGATGTAGTTTTTTCTAATAATTGCTGAATTGAAGCAGTGCCAGTTAAACTAACTCCAGCAAAAGTTGGTGAATTACTTGTTCCAACCGCTTGTCCAATAGCAACTTGAGCGGAAGATCCTTCACCTGGAGTGTGAGTTACGCTAACTCCAGTACCAGCAGTTACATCTGATAAATAATTACCAACAGTGTCAGTTCCTAAATCAATAGAATCATTAACCCAAGCAGAACCATTCCACTTTAAGAAATCTCCAGAAGATGGTGAAGGAACTGTGGTATCACTTAATTCATCTAAGCTAATAGCATCATTAACCCAGGCTGTGCCATTCCATTTTAGGTAATCGCCAGAAGATGGAGATGGTGTTGTAACATCTCCAACATTATCTAGGCTTGCTACGGTGGCACTAAATGTTTGTGGGGTCCACTTAGATGATGCGCTATCCCATGTTAAAACTTGATCATCTGATGGTGTTGCTGCCTCCACATCACTAATATTATCTAAGATAACACTTGTCATTGCAGATGAATGATCATACGCATCGTGTCTAGCTTCAGTTAAATATTGTGCGTGATCATCATCAGACAAACCTGTCATGTTTCCATGATCAGTAACAGGAACTGACAAGAGACCATCGCCTGAAGATAAAACTGTTCTTAAATCTAAAAGATTAACAAACCTTGTTTTAGGACTATTTGCATATGCATTAGCTGTTTGGAAAACAATTTTGTATAACGGCCTAAACTCTACTATTGGGAAACCGCCCAAATCAAGTTCATCCCATGCTGAAGCTTCTGCTGATCCTTGATCTGTATATTGAGCTTGACCCATTATAGATATGATAGGTTCATTTAAATTATTTGTTGCTACAACAAACATTACTCCATATTTATTATTATCAATTGCACTTGCTGACCAAGTGCCAGTAGTATTTAAGTTAAATCGTGCTAGTGTTCCACCATTTTTGACAGGGAATTGAGTAGCTACATCTTTTGTCCAGTGATTATTTAATCTATAAAAAACTGGTATGTATGCACCTGATTGAAGTCTTTGTTGCCAAGTATTTGCAGTTGGAGATGAAGCGTGTTCAATATCAACTTGAAGATCTTCGTCAAAGAATGTTCCGTTAGCTATATCAATTTTAGCATGAGCGTCTAGTGAGCCATCTCCAACTAAAGTATAGTTGTTTGCGCCAAATCCATTTGCAATTGCTGCACCACGAGTTCTGTGTAGGTATTCATGAGTTGCCCAGTCAAGGGTTACACCATGTCTTTCGTCCGCAAAGAAGTATGCCTTATTATCATTTTCATTCCAATAAACATAAGCTGTTGGAGTATCTTGATCCCATGTAAAGAATGTTGTCTTATAAGCAAGTGATCCAGATGAGTTAAAGTAAATATAATATAAGCCAGATGTATCTGGTATGGTTACTGATTCAGTAGTTGTTTTAACGTATCTTTTTCCTGTGCACCAAACAGTGTATGAAGTTGATGCAGGAGCTATAGAAAATTCTCTTGAACCCTCATCAAAAGATATAACGCTATCAGCTTTATTTTCATGACCAATTGGCTCAGAAGATGGGCGAACCGTATTAACCCAAGCGGTACCATCATATTCAAGTATCTGACCATTTTGAGCTGATGTTATTGTTAAATCAGAAAGGTCATTAATACTTCCGCTAAAAGAAATATTTGGTGTTGCTCCTTCACCAGAATTGTTAGTGATTGTTACACCAGTGCCAGCTGCAAGTTTAGCTACATAATCTCCAATAGTATCTGTAGCTAGATTAACTGGATCATTTACCCAATTGCTTCCGTTATATCTAAGAAAATCTCCATTTGCTGTTCCGCTAAAAGAAACATCAGTTGCATCTTCTAAAGAAAAAGTTAAAGAAGCTGAAGTATGATTATGAGAGTCATTAGCTACAGTTGCAGATAAGGTAACGTTTTCCGATCCATCAAAAGAAACTGATCCAGTTAGATCGCCAGAAAGAGTAACCGTTATCGGACTAGCCCAAGATAAAGACTCTGTAGCGGTTCCGTTTATTTCACTAAATGTAGATCCGTCAGTTGTAAGTTCCCACTTGTCTGTTGACTCATTCCATCTAATAGATACGTTTGAAGATGTCCCACGCTCTACTTCAATGCCTGCATTTTCTGTTGGAGTTGAAGTGACATTGCTATTTAATATTAAAATATTATCGGCAATAGTTACCGACTCAACATTAACGGAAACAGTAGTTCCAGATACAGTTAGATTGCCTGTGATAGTTACGTTATCATCAGTACTAACGGCTGCCATGTCATCACGAAGCCACGACCAAGTAGTTGATACAAGGTTTTCATTATCATCTTTATAATAAACAATTCCATTAACTGGATCTAGCGCTATCTGACCCTTGTCTATGCTAGGAGGGACTGGTAGAGACATTTAACACCTTTTATTCTTTAGTAGCTTTTTTATCAACCTTATTAAAAACTTGATTTATTTCCGCTGCAGAAAGTTTTCCGTCATCTAAAAATGCTCTAGAAAGACCTTCTACTACTGTCGCAACACCTGCCATACCGAGCCATAAAACAAGCCTTCCATAATGGAACGCCAGCTATAGCTCCAGCGCCAATGACACTAAGTCCAGACGCTGCAAATGTTGCTACTATTCTTAAAATTATATTGCTTAAAGTTTTCAACTTACCCTCCTATAGTAATGATTTATCTTAAATCTTGTTGTTTTCTAGTCATAGCAATGCCTATTAAAATTAACTGAAAGCTAATTAATAAAAGAACTATGGTACTTAAACCAGTTTTTGGCAGATGCTGCTCCTCTGGGGCATCGAGAACTGGAATTGTTGTAGTGGGAGCTTCTGTGACTACTGGCACTATAGCCTGAACTGTTGTTGTTGGGGCTAATGTTGTGGTAGGAGCCAGTGTTGTGCTTGGCGCTACCGTAGTTGTTGGGGCCATTGTAGTAGTAGTTGGTGGTGCAGTCGTTGTTGCAGGGGGGTCCCAAGTGACTGTTGCAGAAACTGTTTTTGCCACCCCACTAACTGTGGCTGTAGCGGTATAGACAGCTGTACCAGTTGAGTTTGTTCTAATTGTTATAGTTGCTATTCCCGAAGCATTAGTAACTGCTGTAAGGGTTTGGCCTGCATCTGGACCACTACTAACCACTACTGTTACTGTGACATTTGGTTGGGGAACTCCGGCAATTGTTTGTGCCGTAGCCGTGATAGTTAAATCCTCACCAGCTTTTGGTGTGGCTGGAGAAATAGCCAAGGTAAATGAGCTAGGAAGGGATACTGATCCACCACCGATAGAGACAGCTTTACGCGTGCTGGAAGCTGTTGGATAAGGATAGTCTACAAGAACCTTTAAGGTTCCAACATTTCCAGTAAAATATCCGTGCCAACAAGCAGCAACAATTGAATTAGTTAAACCAAAATCTGATGTACCATCAGCTGTTGCATCTGGTCCGTCCATTGCATCCGCCATTGTTGTAAACAGCAGATGGTAGTAGTGCTGTCACCCAACCATATGAGTTATGACTAGCAAATAGTCCACCACCAGAGTTTACAAAGTCTGCAATCTTTTCTGCGTTTGTTGTAAAGATACTTCCAGTGGCACCTGAGCGACTCCATTCATCTGGAATCCAAAGCATCCTGGGAGCGCTAGCAGCTAATCCGGTGGCAAAAAATGTATTGAGTTGAGAATCAGTGCTGATGAACTCAACTGTTGGTTGAAGCCCAGAAGCTGCAGTTCCAAACTGTGTTAAAAATTTTGTAGACAAAAGAGTATTCCAGTTTCCACCACAGCCACCAGCCATATTTAAGTTTGGAACACCTAGTATTGCAATCTTGCCATTATTTCCTGGCATAGATGATTGATCATAAACGCTTTTAACAACCTTTGCAATGTATTGATCTGTGTTTTCACCCATTGCCGCATGACATACGGGATCCATTCCATCAAGAACCATTGGACCTCCTCCAGACGCACGTGCTACACCGCCTGAAAGGATGAATCCATTATCAGATGGAGTATATGGTATTACGCTGAACCCTAATATAAATCCTATTGCAATCAATAAGAATCCAATTCTTTTCATTTTATTCCTCGTCGTTTTGTAGCATTGCGTTTACATAGTGAACTAAGAATGCAACGCTAGTGGCTATTAATGTTATTTTTCTTGTTTCTCCAGATAAAGTTGCAAAGACTACTACGCTTCCTGAAATAGTAAAAGCCATTGCTGCTGTTTCTTTTGAAAATTTTTTGATAAAACCCCAAGGGCTAAATCTTTTTTTCATTGTTCCCTCCTCGTATTTAAAAATACTATTTTTTGTAAAATTATTTTCTTCTTCGTCGCCCTCTGGGCCCTCGATCTCAGCTCCCTCTTCCTCTTCTTCTTCTGGTTTATCGTCCTTTTTGCCTGAGCCTGATCCATCGCCAGATCCTCCTGATCCCCCACCAGAACCGCCTCCAGAGCCTCCAGAACCGCCTCCAGGACCACGAGAACCTCCGCCACCAGATCCAGATCCACCACCGGCTGCAGGAGCAGCAGCAGCCGTAGACAAAACTGCAGTAGCAGCTAAAAGAGATTTTCTGGTTCCAACGTCAATATTTGAACCAACTGCAACATACTCATCAAGACCAGAAGCATAAACGTCAATTGTCTCTTCAAAGGCATTTTTAATTTCTTCGGGAGCATCAGTTACAGCTTCAACAAGTGCTGCTTCTTCTTCTGCAGAAAGATCGCCAACAGGAATCTCTTCAAAGATTTCAGTTGCTTGGTCTCCGTCAATACTTTCAAGAACTTTCTCACTCGTTGCAAGTTCAGTTGCCTGATCCTCAGTCACTCCGTTTTCCAGGATATTGTCAACAGCAGTAGAAACCTGCTCTTCTGTAACGGTCTCGGATTCCAGTATGTCGACGACTTCCGCAAACTGCTCATCAGTAAGTGGACTATCTAAAACGGCATCAATAACTTCAGTAAACTTTTCATCAGAAAGAGGTTCTTCAAATACTGCATCAAGAGCAGCACTTAATTGTTCTGTTGTAAGATCGTCGCTAAAGACTGAGTCAACAACGGCAGCAAATTCTTCGCTATTCATAGGTCCATCAAAAAGAGATGTGACTAATGCTGCGATCTCTTCTGGTGAATCTGCGTCTGCTATTGCATCTGATACAGCTGTACCGAGTTCTTCTGGACTGTCTGTATTTTTAAAGATATCATCGACTGCTTCATCGGCTGTAGTTTGTGTCTCTTCTGGAATGCTTATTTCTGGGATTGTTTCATTTGGTAGGTCTTCTGGCTCTGGAACTTCTACTGGAGTTGTGTCTATTTCTGGAGTTGAAACTGGAGTTGGATCTAGATCAGGAATTGAAACAGTAGTATTTTCGGTTGGAAGCGTCTCAACAGGAGGAGCAATAACCTCTGGTTCAGTGGTAGTGGTAGTGTTGTTAGTTGTGGTTACAGGACCATATTTTAAAACGACTGAAAGATGCTTTACTGTTCCACCACATGGGTCGCCAAAAACTCCATTATCTGCAGAAATAGTTGCTGATGTTTTTCCTATAAATGCTTCTTGGACTTCAGTAATAGAAGATGAAGAGTCACAATTAGAAGTCCTGTATAAACCATTTGATCCAGTTGGTGTTCCATAGCTGGCAAAAAGGACTTCAGTAAATTCATTTCCATTTGGTGCGGTCAAAGTAAGGTCTGAACCTTCACCAGCCGTACCCCACTCTGTATCAGTTAACGAATAGGTAATTGGGGGAAGTGTTGTAGTGGTAGGCTCAATTAGTTCTACTTCTACAGTTGCAGCAGGACCATATAAGCATGAGCCCTGACCTTCACCAACACATGGTGCAGTTCCTGCACTTACAGTAAACCTAGTATCACCATAACCTGAGGTATCTGAACCTAATGTTATATTAGCAGTTGTTGAATTAGCGTAGGTCCAAATCCCCCAACCCCCAGTTGGCTCTCCAGAGTCCATTTCAAACCAAGTAATATTCCACATATAAGGATTTATATTACTAGCGGAACCAGGCTCCCACGAAAGGGTTACAATGTTTCCAGAAACTGATGCACTTAAATTTACTGGAGGATTAAAATATGGCGCTAATGTTGTTGTAGTTGTTGGTACTACTGCGGTTTTTGTAAATGCAGAAGCTGGAACAATTTCCCAACCATTTCCTATATTCCAATACAAAGTGGTCCATGCTCCACCACCATTTTCATAAAACCAAAAAGTTAATTCTCTTGAAACTCCTGCAGTAAATTGTTGAGGAGCTGTAGGGTTTCCTCCGCCACCTTTATCTCTCCAATTATCGTCGATTAATACACCATCTAAAATTAATTTATTTCCATCATCTGCAGTCGGCAAAAAAGAAATTGCACCAGTAACTGGAGAGGTTATATGCCCTTCATATTTGACAAGAAAGTCTTCATACAATCCAAAAGGCGGAGAAGAATCAAAATCTTGATCAATATTAGCAACGGTCATAGTTCCAACTGATGGCCTACCAGAGACATCAGGCAAAGGGGGAGAGCCGTTATAACCAAAATTATTATAAACAGTTACGTTAAGACCGGGTTCTGTAGTTGCCTTAGAAGAAGATGGAAATACAAATACAACTGCAAAAAGTACAGCTAGAATCCAAGATCCTCTACGTGGTTTTATACGCATTTTACCCCTCCAGGTAGTCACCTGTTATAGTAAGGGGCATCTAACTTTTTTGTGGCGGCCAAATAGAAAAGACCCCAGCATTTAAGCCAGGGTCTTTTCGTTTGCCTCCGTTGCAAGGATTTATATTATATCACAACGTTAGTCTATTTCTATGTCTGGATCGCTTTTTTTTATTCCATCTAATACTATTACCACCAAAGCAATGGGCATTGCAAACATTGATAAAAATAAAGCGGCGCAGACAAGCACCACATCAGGCACCGGGTTTTGGAAGTGCTCGCCAAGCTGCTTCCATCTTCGCCGCATCTTTTGCGAATTCTGGCTCAAGTTCGATATGAATCCACTTGCCACCAAAAGAACCTGCATTATCTTTGGCATCGTAAATCTTCACGCCTTTTTGCCCTTCACCACGTGAGCAACGGAAGCCACGACCGTAGCCTGGCTTTTTATCAGATGCGTTTGCGTCATAAGCGTAGTCGTGAATTTCTACAATTCCCAAAGCTTCAGCATTAGCAAGGAACCAATCCCACATCGCCACACCAATCTTACGATCCGTATATCCAATGTCTGCTGCTGCTCCAGTTGCATGGACTGAAAGCCACTTTTCCATTCCGGGGTCACCGATCTTCTTGCCTGCGGTATGTGAGTTGCGCATTAATCGGGCTGAATAGATTCCCATGTTGCTCGTTTTCCATCTACGAGAACACGCATTAACAAACCATTCTGTTCCAGCTCCTGCTTTTTTACCATCAAAACTTGGATAGTAAGGATATTTTCTTGGCATTTTATTTCTCCTTGTAATTTAAATATACTATTATAGTAAGCTATTTTTTAGCAATTACGCCAAGGTTTGGAATATCCTTGCCGTAGTCTTTTTCTGTGTCCTTGGGGAAGATATCATCTTCTACATCATATTGCCAGCTTCCAGCATCAAAACCTTCAACTTCCATGCCGATCGATTGAAAATCTTTAATCAATTCTTCTTGAGACCACATGCTTTGGTGCTGTTGAAGGATGTTAGAATCACATCTTGTAGCTGGAGTAAATATTGGGGCTCTCATAGTTCTAAAAGTTATCTGTCCATCTGTCCACATTTTTATAAGTCGACCAACATCTGTTTGAATAACTTTGATAGTTCCACCATCTTTTAGTTTTTTCTTCATTGCTAAAAGAAACTGTTTGTATTCAGTTATCTTAATGTGTTCCAAAGTATGAGACAGATAAAACTCATCAACTGTTCCGTCTTCACAAAAAGAATCAAGGTCCATTATATTAGCGTGAATGTCACATACTTCCGCTAAATTAACTGTTTTATATTCTCCACCTTGGCCAATTCCTCCAAGGTTAAATTTTAACTTTTCCATTTTACTCTTCTCTTGTGTGTGTATTTAATGAAAGCCAGCCCATATGATAAAGGCTATTTGGCAGTACGTCTGGCTTAAAACCAATTTTCCATAGACAGTATGGAAAACTTACTTGATCTTGGTATGACCATTCCAAGTTTTGTTTGTGCCAAAGTTCTCCAAGTTTTTTAACCTCTGGGTTAGTCATATCTCTAGCAGAGACTCCGCATGCATATAGTCCATAGTCTTCCGGGAATCCTTCTGATCTATAAAAGTCACATTGCGCATCTAATGGTTCATTAGCATACTTTGGGGGCCTAATGGTTGCTTCACCATAAGCGCAGTATCTTCCAGGGTTTCCTAAAGCATCTGGGTGCGGGGAAGCCACAAACCCATTCTTCATATAAGATAAAATCTCAACAACAAAGTTTGGATTAGTTATACTAATTTCTCCATCAATCCATATTAGATACTTATATTTATTTAATGACTCTATTGAATGAGGATTTAATTTTGGTCTTTTTGATCTTCTTCTGTTGTCTAGGTGTGCGTCTATTTCTGGAAGCTGTTGAACATTCCACGGATGTGAAATATCGAATATAGATTGACCATCAGTAAAATATATATAATCAACGCCATCTATGACTGTTTGATTTGTAGCATAATCATACCCACCAGTTACGGCAGTGCAAATTACAGTATTACCATACCAATCATTAATCATTTTTTGGCTTTACTGCGTCTATCTTTAGTAAATAATCTTCATGTATTAATGGCTTTGAAGCATCAACCTTAAGCCATCCCCATTCGTCTCCAGACTTTACATCTAAGATTTCTAAACCAAGATTATTAAAATCGTCTACTAACATTCTGCTTGTTAAGCCAACAAAATGAAAGTCATGGGGGTTCATCTGTTCAGCAAAGAAGATCTGCTGCATAGCTCTATCTCCTTCTAAAGAGTCCATTGACAATATCTGTCTACATGCTCCAAGAAAGTCTGGCACTTCTATTCTGATCATCCCGCCAGGCTTAAGTATTCTACACCATTCTTTAATAGCTTTTGGATATTCTCTCCATGGAAAATGTTCTAAACACTCTGAACTAAAAACAACATCAGCGTAGTTGTCAGGAAGAGGAATTTCTCTTGCATCGGCCACTACATCTACTTCATGCCAAGTATCGTCTGTAGCATGTAGTGGGAAGGGATCTATATCTACATGAATCCAATCGGGGCCAAGATATGTTCTAGTTCCAATAACTACCTTGATGCCATCACTTTGGGGAATTGTTTCTAATCTCATTTTAACCTATCTGTAGTTTACCGTAATCGGTAGTGGCATTGTTTTAATTAATCTATCTGTATATTCATAACATAAGGGATGGAATATCTCTAGTAAGATTTCACCCCACTGAATTGGGTATTGAGTGACAAATGTATCTGCAGCTTCTCTCGAATGCTTTGCGGGGTTTTGAATCAACATCGGTAGTTTTTCATCCATTATTTGAAGTAATCTATTATACCATTTTTGTGTGAATTCTGTTCTGGGTTTAAAAATATACATATCATTTGTCATAAGCTTGTCCCAGTGCTGACCAAGCCAAGGTCTTTGATTTGGCGTTACGCTTAGTTCGCCTTCGTCTTCTGGAGCACCTATTCCAAAAGCGTTTGTATTATTATTTAGTTGATCAAAGTATGGATTCCAGTCCCATGAACATGGCTTAATATCTGTGTATCCACCGCCATAGTGGTGCATAAAGTATGTTCTTAAATAGTCAGCCTTATGGACATCAGATAAGTAATTAAATCCCTCATGTAGTGGGTGATCTTCTAATATAAAAGTATGCAGATTGTCATTATCTACTAATATAACATCACATTTTGAATTTACATACAAAGAAGCCAAACCGTTTTTACGATTATCATTCATTTCAGTGTTGTTATTTCCAACCCAAAAACAATATATATTTTTATCGACCATTATCCTTGCGCCACTTCCACATGTTTCTCCAGTGAACCCACTGCCACAAAACCCACATAGCCATAAATCCTGGCTTATCAAATACTATTGAATAAAAAGCCCATGGAATAGAATGTAAAGCCACAATCATATGGCCATACCATCTTTTGTTTCCTACTTGATAACTTCCATAAACGCCAATAAGTTCCATGGCAAATAATAGCCATGTCCACATTTGTTCGCTCATTATAAACTCCGTCTTTAATTATTTATTACTTTTGTAATAAGAAAACAAAGTTTCATAAGATCATTGTTACTGATACTAAAAACATACTCTGTTCCATCACGAACAATTATACTAAAAGTGTGAGCAGTTAACAACTCCCCTTCAGTATTAATCATGGAAACTTCTGGAGTAATATTTATATTGTCTATCATTGGCATAAAGCCACTAAAGACATCGCTTAATTCTTCTGACATTAAAACTATTTTTTCTTTTTTCTCTTGGCAAAAGTTGCCACATTCTTAGGTGCCTGACCTTTAACGCCTTTTTGTGGAGTGCCAGAAGCCCTTTTCCTTTGTACTGCACTCTTTCTCTGAGAAGCAGACATTGCCCTAGCTTTAGCTACAGGGACACACTTAGCATACCCTGAACCTCCAGCACCAGAAGTTCCGCAGGGTTGAAATTTGCCCTTCTTTTTTGGAGCACCGATATTGACCCATTTCTGATCAAACCATTTAGTTAATCCAACACCTTTGGGGCCAGCCATATTATTTCTTCTTCTTTAAATTTTTTTTATATTCGTCTTTATAAAATGAACCTTTATTTTTTAATTCATTTTCGATTTCTTTTTTTCTTTTAGAAGCTTTTTTCTCAGCAGACATAGTTACTTCTTCTTTGCCTTTTTGGTGGAAACAGTCTTCCATGTTCCACCCATTGACTTATACTTTTTAGCAGCCCATGCATTGGCATATGCGCTGGGATAGACATCAAACTTTGCCTTAGCCTGTGATTTTGCTGCGGACCAAAGTGATGGTTTAGTTGGTTTGTTTACTTTTGCCATTTGCGACTATTCATCTTCCTTTTTTTGATTGTCTCGACCTGCTAGGTAGCCACCAATAATTCCAATAAGCCCTACCAGCGCATTTTGCACTAAGGCAATTGCTTCAGGGTTTGTTGCTACCGCTTCGCCAGTTTGGTTTTGTGTATAAAGCATGGATGAATATTCACCTAGAACAACAAGGCCAATAAAAGCTAGTATTCCAATAGTTATATAAATCATTAACTTATCTTTAATGTTCATAATATATTTACTTCTTTTTTCTATTAGCAGAAATCTTTCTAAGTGTTTTAGCTAAATTAGCCTGACGTACAGTAGTTTTGCTATACTTATCTGGATTTTTTGTAACGGCAGCTGCCATACCCGCTACTGATTTGCCAGCTTTCTTTGCCTTAGCAGTAAATGCTCCAGGTCTTTTAATCGCTCCCTGAATCCATTTTTTATCTGACTTTTTTTTAGAAGGCATCACTTGCCTTTTTTCTTCATTATTGCCTTTTGAATAAATGGGGGAAGCTTTTTTTGTGCTGCAGTCATTTTCGTTGCACCTTTTTTAGCTGCACCTTTTTTCATTGCGCCCTTTTTGGCTGCACCTTTTTTAGCACTCATTCCCATGCCTTTTTCTTTTTTCATTCCGTAAGCCATTTTATGCTCCTTTAGTCTTTCTTTGTTTTTCTTTTTCGATTTTCTTCATATGCCAATCAATGTGGCCATCTAATTTATCATCGACTTTATCTACTTGTTCATCAACGTGATCTATCTTGTGATGCAGATTAAT
>Ga0315909_10007462_pt1 | contig 12207 bp, 7 predicted proteins | sample LakEriMetagenome_11_FD_203527 | JGI IMG/M metagenome (GOLD analysis project Ga0315909, IMG submission 203527) | Freshwater fungal communities from buoy surface, Lake Erie, Ohio, United States - Buoy 2 MA125 | ecosystem: Environmental > Aquatic > Freshwater > Lake | place: USA: Lake Erie, Ohio...
GCTAGCCGTAACAGAGTCCACTGTACAGTACAGTAGAGCGGCAGCATTAAACAGTCTGCGGGTCATTTATGACCCCAGAGTGTTTAATAGTCTTTTCAACCTGTAGTAGTATCAGCAATAAAAATATTTCTGTACAACAGTGCCCCTGCTACAGTCCTGCTAATACTGCTCTGACCAGCACTTTTACTATTGTGATATAACTCACAGGCTGCAAACCGTTCGGAATGGCTGTTTGAACGGGTTAATACTATATAGAGAGTATTTACTATTACAGTAGCAAGTCTCTTAAAAGACTTGCGTTACAGACTGTATCTACTGTCTGTTACAACTGACTGTAACTATTGTAGATGGGACAGGTCTGTGACTTTTCAAAAGGGGTCTAGTAACCCAAAAAGCGGGGCACTAGCCGAGGCAAAGGCTAAAGTTTTGGCCTTGGTAGCAGAGGGTATGTCGCCTAAAAAGGCGATGGAACAGTTGGGCAAAAAGCCCGATACCATCCGAATCTGGATGCTACGAGATAAAGAGTTTGCCGCAGATTTAGAGCAGGCTTTGCAGGATGCAAAGTCAAACTCAATTAAGGCGCTGGGTATCGCAAAGGAGGAAATTACTTTTCCTCAGTTTAGCGAGATGTTCCTAGAGCAGCGGGTGTTTCCACACCACATGGACTGGGTAGACCTCCTAGAGGATAGACCCCCATCTTGGCTACACGATAATATGATTTATGAGCCTGGGGATAAAACCCGCCTCCTGATTAACGTGCCACCAGAGCACGCCAAAAGTACGGTCATAACCGTCAACTACTCAACTTATCGTATCGCCCTCAATCCTAACATCCGCATCATTGTGGTTAGTAAGACGTTGAACAAAGCACGCGAGTTCGTGTACGCAATCAAGCAAAGACTATCCCACCCACGCTGGACTAAGTTGCAGACAACTTTTGGTCCCGAAGGGGGCTGGAAAGAAGACTCAGATACTTGGCGAGTTGACACCGTTTATCTTGGGGGCGATGCGAGAAACTCGAGCGAAAAGGACCCTACCCTTCAAGCATTGGGTATGGGTGGACAGATTTACGGTGCCCGTGCTGACTTAATCATCCTAGATGACTGCATCACAACCGCTAACGCTCATGAGTATGAAAAGCAAATTGACTGGCTACAGAAGGAAGTTATTACCCGTTTGGGTAAAAACGGTAAGTTATTAATCGTTGGGACGAGAATTGCCGCACAGGATTTCTATAAAGAGTTGCGTGACCCGAAGTATTGGTCGGGCGGTAAGTGTCCTTTTACGTACATGGGCATGCCTGCTGTTCTGGAGTATAGTGAAAAGCCAGATGATTGGGTTACTCTTTGGCCGAAGTCAGACTTACCATGGGACGGAGATGAAGACACCCCAGACGAAGACGGACTCTACCCAAAGTGGGACGGACACGCACTTGTTAAAAGACGCGGAGAAGTAACCCCTACTACTTGGGCATTGGTTTACCAGCAGGAGGATGTCGCAGAAGATTCCATCTTCCCACCCGCGCTGGTTCAAGCCTGTATCAAAGGAACACGTAAGCGTGGTATCTTGAAACCAGGCGCGGTGGGACATCCGACTCAGGTCGAGGGATACACCGTCATAGGCTTTGACCCTGCTATGGCAGGTAACGCCGCTTTTGTTGCTATTACCTACAACAGGTCAGATTCTAAAATATACGTTTTAGACTGTGTAAACATGAGCGAACCGACTCCACAGAAGATTCGTAACACAATCGAAGAGTTGGTTTTAAAGTACAAACCACAAGAGTTTCGAGTTGAGATTAACGCTCACCAGAAAGCCTACTCTCTAGATGATGATTTGCGTCAATGGCTATCCTCCTATGGGGTACGCCTTGAAGCACACCATACCAACAAGAATAAGTGGGATACAAACTTTGGTGTTGCATCTATGTCAACGCTATTTGGAACCATGCGAGACAACAAGTTCCAAAATAACAACACTATCGAACTAGCATCAACTGACGCATCAGAGGGTATGAAAGCCTTGGTGCAGCAGTTAATTACTTGGAAGCCAAATACCCGTGGCAAGACCGACTGCGTTATGGCGCTGTGGTTTGCGGTTATTCGTGCTAGAGAGTTTATGCAACAAACTTCTTACATGAAGCGATACACCGAAAACCGCTGGACAACAAGAGCACAGATGAACAGACGTGTATCAGTTAATTTAGATGAAGCCTTTGCAGAGCAATGGGCTGAGAACTACGGATAAGGATAATAATGTTATCAATCGAACAGGTTGCAGCGAGAGTTGACTCTCTTAAGCACCGCTCCGCAGAACGCGATGGTCGTCACCAAGACGTGCTATCTGTTCGCAAGGGAAACATTTCTGAAGTTTATCCAGAGTTTTTTCCAGAGGGTGTAGACGCAAACGTAGTTGCAAACTTTATTGACATTGTTGCCCGTGACCTATCAGAGGTGATGGCACCATTGCCAGCAGTTAACTGCTCTGCCGTTAACGCTGCAAAAGACCAGGCTCGTAAGTTTGCAGATACACGCACACGTATTGCTAGCAACTATTTTTTCCATTCAGATTTACAAGTACAGATGTATACAGGCGCAGACTGGTACATCACATTTGGTTTCGTCCCGTTCATTATTGAGTTGGACGATGAAGCAGGTATACCGCGTATTCGCATAGAAAGTCCTATCGGGGCTTACCCAGAGTTTGACCGCTATGGACGCTGTATTGCCTTTGCTAAGCGTTACTCACTATCACTTGGAGAATTGGTTAGCCAGTTCCCTGAGTTTGAATACCAACTGTTGGGCCGTGATGGTTACGACCAGAACCTCAACACACAGATGGATATCATTCGTTACTACGACAAGGACCAATCAGTAATCTTTGTTCCTTCACGTAATAACTTAATCTTGTCACAGGCTAAAAACCCTATTGGCAAGATGATGGTAGTAGTAGCACGCCGTCCTTCTGTAGACGGCGAAATGCGTGGACAGTTTGATGATGTTCTTGGCATTCAGTTGCTTCGCAATCGTTTTGCATTACTTGCAATGGAAGCAGCAGAGAAGTCAGTTCAATCACCAATCGTAGTTCCAGGCGATGTACAGGAGTTTGAGTTTGGTGGGGATGCGGTTATCCGCACTAACTCACCAGCAGGAGTGCGCCGAGTCGAACTCCCAATTCCAGCAGGTGCATTTACAGAACAACAAGTTCTACAACAAGAACTTCGTACAGGTACACGTTATCCAGAATCTCGTACTGGAAACCTAGACGCATCAATTATCACGGGACAGGGTGTTCAGGCACTCATGGGTGGTTTTGATACTCAGGTTAAATCAGCGCAGGCTATCTTTGCCTCTGCACTAAAGAATGTTATTTCTCTTTGTTTTGAAGTTGATGAGAAGTTCTATAACTTCCAGAAGACTATTCGTGGCGTAGATGCTGGAGCACCATACGCTGTTGACTACCTACCATCAAAGAACATTAAGGGTGACTATTCAGCAGATGTTCGTTATGGAATGTTGGCTGGTCTTAACCCAGCGCAGGGTCTTATCTTTATGTTGCAAGCCCTTGGTGGTAAGTTGATTTCAAAGGACCTCGCTCAACGCGAACTTCCATTTGGAATTAACGTAACTCAGGAACAAGAAAAGATTGAAGTAGAAGAAATGCGTAACGCATTAGTATCTTCACTACAAGCAAGTGCACAAGCAATTCCACAGTTAATTGCTTCAGGCGGGGACCCAACTACTATCGTTAAGCAGATTGCAGAAGTTATTACACTTCGTCAATCTGGTAAGTCTATTGAAGACTCTATTAACGAAGTATTCGCACCAGAAGAATTACCTGCTGCTGGTGCACCTACGGTTGAGCAACCGTCCCCTGCTCCCGCCGCGCCAGCAGCAGGCGCTCCTCAAGCACCAGCATCACTTCAGTCTTTATTCTCTAGCCTAAGTGCTAGTGGTAGAGCAAGTGGTGGAGCAAGAACCGTAACGCGACAATAATCTAAGGAGGGGACATGACGACTCTTGTAGCAATTCAAGGTAATGGTTGGGCAGCAGTTGGTTGTGATTCCCGTTCATCTGGTGATGATGGTCGTCTTATGCAACTTGCTACTCATAAGATTGTTGAAAACAACGGTATTCTGATTGCAGGTTCAGGGGCAAGTCGTGGCTCAAACATTTTACAGTTTGGCTGGAAAGCACCTAAGCCACGTGCTACAGATGATTTAGATATATTCATGACGCAGACATTTATCCCACAAATGCGTAAAGTGTTTATGGATTCTGGTTATGACATGAAAGAGGACGGGGATGCAGCAGCACATGATTCACAATTTCTTGTTGTCGTTCGTGGAGTTATTTATCCTGTCTTTGAAGATTATTCTTGGGACCGCGACACTCGTGGTATTTACTGTTCTGGCTCTGGCGCTGATATTGCTTTGGGTGCCATTGAGGCTTTTGCTGGAGGCAGAAAGTCACTTACGCCAAAAGTGGCAGAACTAGATATACGCATGGCAATTAACATTGCATCTCGCTGGGACATTCATACTGCTGAGCCAGTCGTAGTGAAAATACAGCACGCAAAATGAGCAAAGAGTTTAGAAACAAAATAGAAGAAGCGCTAAAAATCCTTGTAGATGAGGATGAGAAGGGGACTAACTACATCTGCACTAATTGGTTATTAATAACCGAATGGGCAGACTACGAAGGGTCCCGCTATTTACACACAGAAGTTAGTGAAGCCATGACTCCATGGAATGCCTATGGCATGATGAAGATGGCTCAAGAATATAACAGCGAAGTGCTAGGCACTAAGGCTGAAGTTATTGATGATATGGAAGAGGATGAAGAGTGACAACAGCACCTGAAAATCGTGGCGGTTATCGTAAACCATCTAACCCAGCACCAGCATCAGGACCTGGCGCTCTTGCACAGCGCACAGATGGTGGACCAACACAAGCAGCAACTTATATTCCAGGTCTTCCATACGGCGAAGGTCAGCAGACATACAATAATCAAACATCAGCACCTATGGCTGGTACTCCTTATGATTCTTTGCCTGTGCAACCAGTATCTTTAGATGCACCAACACAATATCCAGATGAGCCAGGAACTGCAGGTATTAATAGTGGTCCTGGAGGCGGTTCAGAACTTCTTGCTGGAATGCCAAAGTTAAGACCCAACCCAATGGACACTCTTAAGAAAGTAACTTTATTTGATGATTCTGGAGAAGCAGAATTAATCTTAATGAACTTCTTCAATAGTTAGGAAACTAAATGCGCGTTTTAAAACCAGTAGTCGCAGAAGCATCTCCTAACCTTTATTCAGCGGCTACGCGAGCAAATCTTTTGCCTGAAGAGCAGAACCAACTAGAACAAATGAGTTGGGCTGTTAAGAAAAATAAAGAACTTACTCGCATGAACTCAATAGATGCACGCAAGGCATTTGAAGGTTTAGACCCAGACGCGCAAGAAGGCTTAAAGTTTTTCTTTGGGGATGCAGACTATATGCAAGCACCACCAGATTTTGGTGACCGTGCTATTGGTGCATTGAAGTTTACTGCCAAAACAATTACTAGCCCTTTGATTGCAGTCTTTAAAGTTGCTGGTGCATACAACCGTGCCATTAATACACCATACTTGGTAGGCCGTCAGGTAGCACAGGGCGAGAATATCTTTAGTGCTAACGTTTGGTCTGATGCTTGGAACGGTACAGATGTCTACGATAACGGCGCTTTAAAAGAAGCAACAGACCGTTTTGGTAAAGCAAACATATACATTGCAAAGGGATTGCTAGCAGGTAAGCGTCCAGGAGAAATCCTTGAGTCTTATGGAGAACTAACTCCAGAGATTGCTAAAGCCTTTGAAGAGGCATTTAACGAACCAGAAAAGTTTAGACAAGTCCTAGATGCAACTAAGTATGCTCAGGTTTCTTTGGGACGTGACGTTGCACGTATGCTAGACACCAAGCCACCAAAGAATGGTGCGCTTGCTGGTGACTACATTGATGGAACTACAAAGAACATTTCTGGTGTAATTGATTTTATTTACCAAATAGCAATTGACCCACTAACGTGGATTACTGGTGGAACAAGCAAGGCTGCAACCCGTGGTACACAATTAGCAGAGATGGTAACTAATGCTGCTCAGTCAGGAAATGTTGGCTACGGAGTAGCACGTGTCTTTAAAGACAAAGGTGTTATCCAACTATGGGACAAGCAACTAGGACCAGCCATTGAAAAGTTGGCTAGTGCAGAGACTGTTGCAGAGCGTGCAAGTATTCGCCGTTCAATTGGCAAACTAGCACCTGGTTACAATAACGATGACGCTATTGCTTTCCTTGAAAAAAACAAAGTTTTTGATGCTGAGTCTGCTGAGAAAATTTTTAGTGATGCAGAAAACACATACCTACTTTTGTCAGGTCGTGTAGATGGTATTACTTATCGCCGCAATGGTGTTGCCGTTGCCCGCAATAATCGCCGTTTGAGCGATGGGTTTAATAACTACCTTGATTCTGTATTTAATAAAACAGTATCTAAACAGAGTATGGAAGAGTTCAACGCCAAGGGCGAAGAAGCATTTAAGATTCTTGTTAAGTCTGGCGAAAACTCAGACAAAGCATTTAACCCAAACATTACAGACCTATTTAAGATTGAAGATGACATTAAAGGTCTAAAGCGTTTTGCGCTTAAGGCTGGTCGTCTTGCTGCTCGTAACCCAGCAGGTCAGCAGATTCTTATTGGTGATGAAGCAGTCAAGACTATTGACACTGTAAGACTTGTTGCACGACAAGTTGTTAACAGAGACATGGCAGATTTTATTGCCCAAAAGTTTTTGCAGTCATCTGAAGATGAGCAAGTTGTTATTGTTCGCAATTTGTATTCTGCTGTAATGCAGCGTGCAGGTCTTGCGGGAGACCCAAATGGTGAGAAGTTAATGCACGACATTCTTAAGAGAACTCTTAATGAGCGTGCTGGCTTTACAACCACAGTTAAGACTGAAATTGATGACGCTTTTTCTGGCGTAATGAGTAAGAATGCTGTTAAGTTTGAGAACGAAACACCATTGCTTGCAGGTTCTGCTGCAATTCAACCTTCTCAGTTAGCGGGAGCCATTGCTCCGCTACCTTATGAGCAGATTGCTATTGAAGCAAACTCAATTCGTTCTAAAAAGAACCTCATAACCGCAGCAATGGGTACACCAAACAGCAAACTGGCTAAAGACTTTGTGGATTTTTGGTCTATCTTTACATTGTTCCCACGTCTAGGTGTGCGCTCAGCCATTGATGAAGGTTTTATGTACGCTTTAACAGCACCTACACGTAATCTTCTTGATTATGCTAAGGGTACTGGACGTAAATTAAACAAGTCTGGTATTGCATATACAGCATCTCGCTCCTCACAGGGACCAATTGCTGAACTGCTTAGCAAGACATTTAAGAAAGACCCAAAAGATTTGCTTGGCATTGAAAAACGCAATGAAATTATTGAGAAACTTGCTATTGATGAAAAAGTTTCAATTGCAGAACTTAGCCATCTTAAGATTAATCAAGAGATTGCAAATAGAGCATCTATCTTTATCCGCAATTTAGACCCTATTGAGCAAAATTACTGGACACAGGCTATGGTCTATCACCCAGATTTGCTCAACTCAATGGCACAGTCTGTTGCTGCACGTACAACTCTTGGCGGAAAACTAGACCAAGAGATTGTTGCTGAGCAGTTAAACATTAGTAAGTTGACTGAAGCACTAAATACAATTGGTAAAGAAGCAACTGGTAAGCGTTTTCAGTTTGGCAAGTACCAAGAGATTGAAATTGATAAACTTCGTGCAGTAGATGATAACTTTGTTACTCTTGCTCACTATGATAACTGGTATATCCGCTTTGCAACTCCACGCCAGCATGGCAAGTTAGAGTTGCCAGGACCATACCGTGTATCTCCAGCAGTTGCTTTCTTTGCAAACAATGGACTAGAAACCCCAGATGATTTGGTGCGTGCAGTAGACGGAATGATGGAACGTCTTGGCATGGCTAAGGACAATGACTTCTGGAAGGTATCAGACCAGGCACAGCCAGCGTTAAAGAAGTTTCTTTCATACTTTGGTGACACTGTTTACTGGCGACAAAAGGGTCTTGGAGACGAAGACATTGCTCGCATCTACTTTGAGCGTATGTTGATGGATATGCGTGATAACTTCCATGGTGGTCCACGTCTATACAACAAAGATTTAATTGATGCGGTTAAGACAAACTACGAAAAGTTACTGATTACTCAAGATGAAACTGGTCGTGCTATTAATGACAAGTGGATGAAGGCAGCAAACCAGATTGATATTAATCAATTTGCTGATTTGACAAAGGGTTTCCAGCCAACAGGTTACATCAATACCCGTGTTGAGTTCCCAGATTTTACAGATGTAGAGACAGCATGGAAGCGTGCTGGTAACGGTATGATGGAACTAATGGACCGTCAGGTTAACGGTATCCTTCGTAGCCCTGTTGTTGGTGTTTCATACCTACATCTTCGCAAGAACTATGCTGGTCTTGAGCGTGAGTATGCAGATAACATTGTTGCAAATGCTAAGCGCAATAATCCTGATAGTTATTCATTGCCATGGCAGGTGGAGCAACTAGAGCGCCGTGCTAAAGAAATGGCAGAAAAAAAGTTTACTGAACTTGCTATGGATGAAGCAGCAGATACAGTGTTAAAGTTTGCTGATAACCCAGGAATCCGTTCTAACTTTGCCGTATCTGTTCGCACAGTTGGTCGTTTCTATCGTGCAACTGAGGACTTCTATCGCCGTATTTACCGCCTCAAGGATGTATCACCACAGGTTCTATACCGTATGCGCCTAGCGCATCTTGGCTTAAATGCTAGTGGTATGTTCTATGAGGACAGTGAAGGTGCTCCATACATCATGATGCCTATGGATAACATTATCTTTAAGGCAACAGATACAACTATCCGTACCCTTACAGGAAATACAGATAGCGAATACAAGCAACCTTTGTTCAATGACTTTACTATGAAGTTAACTTTGGCTAACCCTTCTTTCTCACCAGATGCAGGTTTGCCTACATTCTCTGGTCCTATTGCAGCATTAAGCGCTATTGGTATTCGTAATTTGCTAGGAACTGTTGATAGCCCTGCTATTCAAAAGGTTGGACAAGAGATTGACAACATGGCCCTTGGCCCAATTGGAGACAACATTGATATTACTAGAGCGATTATCCCGTCTTCTCTTCTCAAGATTTACCAAACCTTACCCGTCAACGAAAAGTCCCGACAGGAAGTAACAGCAGCACAACAGGCAATTGCATACAATGCTGCTAATGGTAACTATCTAGAGCCTAATGCAACAGATGAAGAGAAGTATAAGTACCTAAAGAACATCCGTATTTCTGCACATAATGTGATGGTTATGCGTTCTGTACTAGGTCTTATCTCACCAGTTGCCCCAACTGTTCAGGAATCAAAGGGTGTTCCTTCGTATCTTCTAGATGTTGGTATCACAGGACTACGCAATGAGTTCTGGGATATCTACGAATCAATCTACAAGAAGTATGGGGATGATGTTCAGGACCCATACGAGCAGGCACTAGTTATCTTTACTGGTAAGTATCCAGGAAAGATTGCTTATACAGTAGCCCGTGATACTAAGCAGACTAAGGTTCTTATCTCTAAGACTAACGATATGAAGAACTGGTCTTTGGGTAACAAGAAGTTTATTGATACTTACGGCGAAGCAGCATACATTTTTGGCCCACATACTGGTGACTTTAATGCTGGTGTGTATAACTGGATGCAGTCATCTGGCTTACTAGAGGATAAGAAACTAGAGCAGTACTACGATGATGTTTTAGTTGCTGAAGATAAGCAGAAGTACTTTGATATTGCATCATGGGAAAAGGCTCAATTAGCAACAGAGACACGTATCTCTGAGCGTAAGTTTATTATTGATGCTTCAACTAATGCACGTAAGCAGTTGCTTGCTTCTAACCCGCTACTGCTAGGTGCTATTACTGGTGGCGGTAATGAGATTGCTACAGAAGAGCGCATGCTACGCAGCCTAAAGCAGGTTGTTATGGATAACTCTGATGCAGTATCTACTGGAACAAAGATGAAGTTAAAGGTTGCCTTACAGGCAATGGAAGACTTTATTGCCCTTGCTAATGATGAAGAAGTAAGAGGGCTATACAACGCTTCACAGATTAAGCGTGATACACGCAATAGCGTTGAGTCACTGCTTGACCAATTGGGTAGCCAAGACTACGCAATTAAGGAAGCAACTAAGGCAATATTCAACTCAATCTTGAAGTACTATTCAAGAGACACTTATAGCGCGAGGGTATAATGGCAAAAATTACAATTCCTGCTCCACCAGAAGATATTCAAGCAGAGTGGACCCGCGCCCGTGTTGGTAACAAAAAGTTTGTATTTAATAAAAATACAGAAAAGTGGGAAATTGTTTCCCCTAAAGAAGTTAAAGATTATCATATAACTTTTGCTTCTTGGGCTTCAGGCAAAAAATCTTTTACTAGTGATAAAGAAAATAAAGACAAGACGGTTGCTAATGAAACTCTTGTTGAGAATCTTTTTGCTGGTGCTGGTATATCTGTTGATGGTGGGCAAACAGTAGTTCAGGTAGTTGACCCAGATAAGAATACTCCTTATCAAGCCTACCTTTACACAGAACCTGCCGTAACAGAGCGTCCTAAACTTACTGGTTCTCCTAGCCCATCAGAAATTAATGATTTAGGAAAACCTTATTTTCAAGACCAAGGTGTTCGTTATGGCAGAACAGATGAAGTACGCGATGCTTATTTAACTCAATTGCTAAAGCAGTATGGCAATGATAAGGCTAAAGTGGCAGCAAAGTTACGCAGTGCTGGATACCTAACTAAGTCTAAAGAAGTTACTTCAGAGGACATTCTTGTAGCCCTTGATAGAGCAGTATCTGCCTACACAGTAGAACAGACAACAGCATACAAGTTTGAGGGTAAAAAAACTCTAGATAGTTTAGATGAGTTTCTTTCTAAGAAAAAGGGTTTTACTGGTGGTACTACTAAGACCTTTAGAGATGCAACAGTCTTTGGTGAAACCCAGGCACGTAAAGCGGTTAACGCTATGTACCAGCAGTTGCAGGGTATTGATGCTACAGATGAACAGTTTAAGGCAATCTTTCCACTTATTCAAAAAGCACAAAGAAAGAATCCAGATGTATCTACAACTACATACGATGCCGAAGGCACTGCAGTAAATAGAGTAACAAACACTGGTCTTGATACACAGCAGTTCTTATTTGAACAGTTATCACAAACAGACGAAACAAAAGCAAATCAAGTACTTGGTTACTTTGATGTCTTTAAGAGAGTAATGGGAGTTCAGTAATGGCAGATACAACTACAATTGCTGGTATTACTGCTGCTTCTAATCAAGACCCAGCACTAAACGCTAATCCTGAGTTTGCTGCAATATTAAAGAAGGCTCAGGAAAAGTATGGTTACATTGATACTATTTTTTCAACTGATGATGAATTAAGAGAGTTCTTAATCCGTGCTGTTAATAGCAACATGTCTGAACAGCAATTTGAAAACGAACTAACTAGTAAAAAGTGGTTTATTCAAAATGCTGACACAGTTAGAGCACGTGATTTCTTTCGCCGTCAGTATGAGAATTTGGTCAAAGGACTAGACCCAAATGACCCAGAGTATGACAAGAAGGTTAAGGCTGCTGCTGGAAATACAGACTATGCCCGTGGTCTACAGACTGCTAAAGATAACCTTGAGTATCAATTAAATACTAAAGGTATTACCTATACTCCAGCACAACTTAACTCTTGGGCTAAAGATATTTATGACTCAGCCAATGAGAAGAACACTGCTTATATTTCTAAGTACCTTAATGCAAAGGTTAGTTATGGAACTGGTACCCCAAAGGGTGTAGTTGCTACCAATGCACAAGATTTAGATGACTATGCCAATGACTACGGTTTTCAGTTGGATAAAGACTTTACCAAGGCACAAGTATCTTCATGGATGCAACGCCTTGATAGAGGCGAAAGTCTTGATGCTATTAAGGCTGAAATTAAACAGGCTGCATTTGTTGGACAGACAGAACAAGTACAGAATCTAATGAAGCAGGGTCTTTCTCTTCGTACAATTTACCAGCCATACGTTAATCGAATGAACTCTAAACTTCAAAAAACAAATT
>Ga0315909_10007463_pt1 | contig 12207 bp, 13 predicted proteins | sample LakEriMetagenome_11_FD_203527 | JGI IMG/M metagenome (GOLD analysis project Ga0315909, IMG submission 203527) | Freshwater fungal communities from buoy surface, Lake Erie, Ohio, United States - Buoy 2 MA125 | ecosystem: Environmental > Aquatic > Freshwater > Lake | place: USA: Lake Erie, Ohio...
TACCCGCCAATGAATTTGTAACAGTTGTAGCAAAGTTTGCATCATCGCCTAAAGCCAGAGCTAGCTCATCAAGTGTATTTAAGGCTGCTGGCGCATTGGCAATTAAATTATTAATTTGTGTATCAACGATATTATTAATTTCAGATTGTGTATATGTATTTGTTGAATTTAAATTTGTTACTGTGACAATTTCTACTATATCGCCAGCGGCAGCGGCGGAAGTAAGAGTAACAGTATTATTTCCAGATGTTGTATAATCTGTTGTTTTTAATAGTAGAAGACCATTGAAGTATACCTGCTCATATCCATCTACAAAGTTTACTGATGCTACAAAATTTGTTTGTGCCGCTGTGGCAGTAAATGTGTGGCGGCGGATAATATTAGGATCAAAAGAATCGGCGGAAGAATCAGATTCAATCCAAATATCGCCAACATCTGGGGATGAAGGAGCATCTGCTTGATAACTAGATCCTTGAATTAATGATGATAAAGTAGTTGGGGCATAATTTGTTCCTGCCGCCGAATATAATACTTGACCCGCATTTGGCGATTGAGTTGTTCCAGTTCCGCCATATTGGGTCGGAACATTAGTATGAGAATCTAAATTATTATTTGTAGCGAGAATGACGCCAGAATTATGGGATAAGCCATTTACAAATAGCTTATTTTTGACCTTAAAGTCTTTATCTGCCACAGGATCACTCTCCCCTTTGGATTATATCTTATTTTACCACATATGTTTTAAAAATAGTTAATGTTTAAAAGACAGCGAATATTAGTATCTGTTTGAGATACACCTGTATGAGGAGCGTCAGAATCAAAAACTACAAGCCTATTTTCTAAACTTTCAACTTTGTCCCCATTTTCAAAAAGAGTATATCCATTATTTGTATTTAAATAGTATACAGCTGTTTTATGCTTAAATTTAGTGTCAACATGAAAACCACCTTCTATGTGTTCTGGGGTGATCGTTCCAAGATTTGCTTTTACTCTTATAAGCATTGGAGTATTAATTTTTTCTATTAATGGCACAATATATTGATAATAGTCTGAAGAAATGCCTTGATTTTCTCTAAATAACATATGTATAAATTGGAACTTATATATATCTTTATTTGATTCTTTTTTGGCAATCCCGTCATGATAATACCAAGGAAAATTATAATTATCTATAAAAGCACTTTGTATTGATTTAAATATTTCGGCATCTAAATAATTGTCAAAAACTTCATATGACATAATTACTGCTTTCTACTATAAATTATTATATTTTATAATAACTATTGGGCTAGTTCCCAGGACTGATTATCTTCATTCCAAAAATATAAATTTCCATCTTGAGGATATGAAACTGGACATTCCCACCAACAAGTCTCCTCATTTAATATCCAAGAATTAAAAGGCTTTGGTGGAATAAAAGCATCTCTTTGTTGATCATAAATATATCCAATAGCGGCATAATTTTTTCTTAATGGAACTCCTCCATTTTTATGTTGGCCACCTAAAGTATTATATGATGTTTTAATCCATGTTCCGCCAAAACCCAGATCTTCGGCAAGAAACTCTTGTCCTCTATCTTCATGTAAATCATCAACAACTAGTACTCTTAGTACTACATTGTTTTCATCTATTTCTGCAAAATGTGCCATTATTTATATCTCCTATGTGTATATTCTACCTTAAATATCTAATAATTACAAGACCACTAGCGCCATTAGCAGTTCCGTAATCTCTTCCTCCGCCGCCGCCCGAACCAGTATTTGTTCTTCCATCTTGAGCTTTAATACCAAAATTTCCAAAAGTTAAACCACTATTTGCTCCGCTATTTCCGCCGCCTCCAATACCTCCAGCTGTAAATGTGCTACCTGCGCCGCCGCCGCCTCCTGCTATATACATTAACGATCCTGAAACTTCTCCAAATCCAGTTGCTTTGCACCATGACGAGAAAGCAGATGTTCCTGCACCTCCAGAACCTCCATTATTTCCTCCACCATTATTTCCTGGGGCTCCTGCACCGCCGCCGCCTCCTCCTCCGTAACTACCGCTAGCAGAACCATTACCACCTACATTGACATATGTTCCCGATGTGCCACCGCCAATACCGTTTTGCTGACCACCAGCTCCTCCGCCAGAACCTCCAGTTCCTCCATTTCCTTGTCCAGCAAAGTTTTCTCCGCCGCCACCGCCACCTGTTGCTGATGATCCATTAAATGAACTTGTTACTCCTTGATTACCTCTATTGCCATCAGTTCTTCCAGATCCTCCACCTCCAATAGATGCTGAATAATTTTGTCCTGAATTTAAAGATGCTCCAGTTACTAATGTAATGGCTCCCGCACCTCCGCCGCCGCCTGTTCCTCCGCCGCCACCTCCGCCACCACCAATAATAATATAATCAACAGTTAAAGCTTGTGTTGGAGTAAAGTTTGCTGTGCCAGTAAATGAATGATAAACATAAGTTGAATCTGATGTTATTAATCCGCCTGTTGCTTTTACGCTAGGGGATGCTCCAGGGAAAAAAGAACCTGTTGAAGTAAAAGTATGATAGGTGTAACCGCCTGCAGAAGTTACTGTTCCTCCAAAAGCCGCTTGAGAGCCAACGTATCTAACAATTGCTAATCCAGATCCTCCATTACCACTTGGCCCACCTTCACGAACTCCACCGCTACCGCTACCAGTATTTTGTGTTGCATTACCACTTGAAAAACTACCACCACTTGTAGCACCGCCTCCTCCTCCGCCACCTCCTGGACCGCCACCGCCTCCACCAGCATATGAACCACTTACGCCAGTTGATGTTGCAGATGCCCATGTTGAATAATTAACAGCAGAGCCCCCAGCACCACCACCGCCGCCTGAATCTGCTCCAGCTCCTCCTGCTCCGCCGCCGCCACCACCAATATAAGTGCCAGTTGTTGCTCCTCCTCCAAATCCTTGTCCAGATGTTCCAACAGTTTTTCTGTTGCTGGTGCCAGTTCCACCTGATCCGCCGCCTGATCCTCCTTCAAATCCTTCTATGCCTCCTGAGTTAAAGCCTCCGCCATATCCTCCTCCGCCACCAACAGCAAGAGTTAAATTACTAAACCTAGAGCTATTACCATTTCTTCCAAATCCTCCAGCAGCTGGCGCTCCGCCTGCACCAATCATGACTGGATATGATGTACCTATATCCAATGTCTGATTAGAGAAAAGTAAAAATCCTCCTGCGCCACCGCCGCCAGCATTTTGCCAGCCTCCAGAACCTCCACCAGCAATAACCATAATATCTGCAGACATAACAGCAGAGTCAGTTGTTATTTGATTACTTGCTGCTGATGCTGCTGAAATTCCCATTGCATTTGTTGCAGTAACTGTAAATGTATAATTTGTACCAGCAGTTAATCCAGTAATGTTTATAGTTCCTGATCCTGCTTGAGAGAGTGTGCCAGTTCCACCTGCTGGTGACGATGTGGCTGTGTAAGATGTAATAGTAGATGCGCCATTATTAGCAGGAGCAGTAAATGTTACTGTTGCTGTTGTTTGACCAGTCTTAGTTGCTGTTCCTATTGTTGGAGCTTGAGAAATAGTTGCGGCTGTTAAAGATGCAGAAGCAGATGAAGATAAGGATGTTCCATTAGCATTTGTTGCTGTAATTGTGTAAGTATATCCTGTTCCTGCAGTGCCACCAGTAACAATTATTGGTGAAGAAGAACCTGTATTTGTATGTCCACCAGAAGATGTTACTGTGTATGAAGTAATTGCCGAACCTCCTGTTGCAGGTGCTGTGAATGCCACTGAAGCTTGTGGCGAAGATCCAAAGGCTACTCCTGTTACATTTGATGCAGTTGGAGCAGATGGCGTTCCTGGCACAGTAGTTGCAGTAACTCCTGCTGATGCTGCAGATGCTGCAGATGTGCCATATACGCTAGTTGCGGTTACTGTATACGTATATGAAGTACTAGATTGAAGTCCAGTAACAGGAATTGGGCTAGTTGAACTTGTTCCTGTAAATCCTCCAGGAGATGATGTGGCTGTATATGTAGATCCTGGAACTGTTCCTGCATTAAATGCTACAGTCATTCTTCCGTCATTAAATGCTCTACCTGATCCAGTATTTGTGGCCACTACAGATGTTGGAGAAGTTGGGGCGGCTCCAACAGGAATCCAAACTGTTCCATTATAAAATTCAGGATATCCTAATTCAGTATTAGAATACAAAGTTCCTGTAGCTGGATTGGATGGACGAGATGCTGTATTGCCAATATTATAACTATTTGGCTGTGCCACCCAAGTTGTATTTGTTCCATCAGTTTGTAAAACTTTATTTGCATTACCAGTTTGGGCGGGAAGTAAAGAATTTAAAGTATTATTAGTAGAAGTTTGTCCTGTTCCGCCCATAGATACAGGAAGTGGAGTTTGGATATCCAAACCATTTTTTACTTTAAAGTCTTTATTAGCCATTAGAAGGTTATACTCCCACTAGTTGTAAAAACATAATAATTAAATCCATTAGCAGTTTGTAATGATCCTGTATACGAAGACGCTGCTAAAGAAGATTTTATAACAACCACTCCATCTTTACCTGCACCACTAGCGCTAATTGGCATACTTCCATCAGCCTGTGCTCCTCCACCGCCGCCTGAGCCAAAAGATGTAGCATTTCCACCATTGACATATCCTTTTGCGCCATTTCCAGCACCAGTACCACCTATACCAGCTGGTCCACTATGTGTCCCTCTATTACCTCCGCCGCCGCCTGAGCCTACATATGTCATACCTGAAAAAGCAGTTAAGCTTGCTATATCTGAAGGTAGTTGATAGCCTTGTCCGCCATTTCCTCCTGCTTGAGTTTGTCCATTAGATCCAGATGTTGAATATCCTCCACCGCCAGCTGCTGAAATATTAGAGTCTCCTCCAAACCCGCCATTATTTCCTTGACCTACTGTTCCTGTTCCACGTAGAGAAGAATTATTATTTCCCCCACCGCCAGAACCTCCATTTGCTGACGATGGTACCGAACCAGATGCATATGCTATTCCGCCGCCACCGCCTATTGCTGTGTACGTTCCATCTCTATCTACAACTGAAGAGTTGCTGCCCTTAATTCCATTTGTAGATAAATCTCCAGGACCGATTTGGCCTCCTGGTCCTCCAACTGTGATAAGATATTGAGTTGAAAAATTAAAGCTTAAAGATTGTGAAGGAATAACTCCGCCACCTCCACCGCCACCTCCTAAACCACCAGCACTACCGCCACCTGCTACTATTAATGCTGTGGCACTTACTGCAGCTAACGGTGTAACTGAACTACTTGCAGAACTTGCAGCAGATGTACCATTTGCATTTGTTGCTGTTACTGTAAATGTGTATGCAGTTCCATTGGTAAGTCCTGTTACACTGATTGGTGAAGATGCGCCAGATGCTGTAATGTTTCCTGGTGATGAAGTTACGGTATAGGATGTAATTGCTGAACCGCCTGTTGCTCCAGCTGTAAATGTAACTGATGCTGATGCGTTTCCTGCTGTTGCAGTTCCAATTGTTGGTGCCTGTGGCACAGTTGTTGCAGTTACTCCAGCAGAAGCTGCTGATGCTGCAGATGTGCCATAATTATTTGTAGAAATTACAGTATATGTGTATTGTGTAGAAGATTGCAAACCAGTTACAGTAATTGGCGACGATGCGCCAGATGCTGTATATCCACCTGGTGATGATGTGACCGTATATGATCTACCTAAAATAGTTCCAGGAGTAAATGCAACTGATGCGGCTCCGTTATTAAATGCTCTTCCTGAGCCAGAATTTGTTGCGGTGACACCAGTTACAGTAGATGCAATACCACCAACTTGCTCCCAACCATAAGTTTCTCCAGTATAAACTTCCATAAAACCAGTCTGTGTGTTTGAATAAACCTGTCCAGTTATTGGCGATGCAGGACGTCCTGCTGTATTGCCATAACTTACATGACCATTTGCTGCTGTTGCATGGGAAGAGATGGCTGCCGCTGTCTCCGTATCCGTCGCCAAAGCGGTGGCGGTGGAGAGAACGTTAGCTACATCTCTTGCCCTAGTCAATTTATATTACTCCATTGATACTAATTGCCAATTGAGATCATCTTCACTCCAACGATAGAATTGTCCATCTGTTGGATATGGTGTAGGTGCATCCCATAGGCATGTATCTTCATTTAGTGTCCAAGAATTAAAAGGTTTAGGTGGAATAAATGCGTCACGGGATGCATCATATGTGTATCCAATTCCAGCATAATTCTTTCTAAAGCCTGCGTCTTCTGTCATTTCATTTGTTTCTGGGTTTCTCTTTTTTCCGCCGATTGAATTATATGATGTACGCTTGCATGCTTGTCCATATACTTCTGCGTAATGAGCTTCCCAATCAGAAATGCCATCAACAACTTCATCTTCATTCCGACCAACAATTACCTGAGTAACAATGTTGTTTTCGTCAATAAAAGCGTAATGTGCCATTTTTATTTCCTCCTTTTTTAGATTACCAATACTTCTGCTTCTTCAGCAGTAAGTGGTTCACCAGCAATAAGCTTAGCTTTTGCTGAATTCTTTAAGTTTGTTTTTGCTTCTTCTGCCGCCACACGAGCTGCTTCCGCTTCGGCATATGCTGCTGCATCTGCTTCACGCTGAGCAATTTCTTCGGCGGTTAAAGGAATAATAGATTGCTGTCCTGTAGTACAATCTACCACTATTTTTGTCAGTGTTTCAGTCATGTTTCCTCCTGTTTTATCTATTTTACCATTTAGTAAATGATAAGTCTATTGTTATATTTAGGTCCAGGATATTGTTCCTGTTCCGCCTGTAATTGTAGTATATCTGTCTGTACCACCTACAGCTTGATTTAATACCCCTGTTGTTAATCCTGCGCTAACAGAAAGAGTTCTTGCGCTTGGATATTTAAGAATAACTATTCCTGAGCCACCTGAACCTTGAAGTTGACTTCTTTGCCCATCAGATCTTTCTCCGCCGCCGCCAGATCCTGTATTAGATGATCCTGAACCTGCTGGTTGCGAAGTTCCACCACCATTTCCAGCTCCGCCACTTCCTCCGCTGCCTCCGCTGTTACCTCCTCCACCGCCGCCGCCTGCTCTGGTTACTGATGATCCTGTTATAGATGATGATGTTCCAGACCCACCATTAGCACCCTGTGCGCCCCCTGGAGCATTGCCACCAGTACCACCAGCGCCGCCACCGCCACCACCAGCATAATTTCCTCCGCTGCCTCCTGAACCTCCGTTATTGCCTTGTGATGGAGATGTTGATGGAGTATTACCACTTCCAAATAAAGGAGCACTATTTGCCCAACCTCCTCCGCCGCCTGAGCCACCATTTTTAGCACGTTTTTCTGCTTCAGAATATGCGGCGCCGCCACCGCCGCCACCAGTTGATGTAACTGTGTCAAAAACTGAATTTGATCCACTATTTCCAGCAGCTTCGGCAGATACGCCAGTTGCTCCAGCACCTACCGTTACTGTATATAAAGATTGTGTCGCAACGGAATATCCAGATGCTGTTCTGTAGCCACCTGCTCCGCCTCCACCACCTGCATCGCCGCCTCCACCTCCTGCGCCTCCACCTGCAATAACCAGATATTCACTTGTAAATGATATTGGAAGTGAAGGAGTTACGCTATTACTTTGAGAACTTTCTGCAGAGGTTCCATTAGCATTTGTGGCAGTTGCAGTAAATGTATAAGCAGTTCCGTTTGTTAATCCTGTAAAAGTATATGTTGTATTAGAAGTTGTTTGAGTTGTTGTAGTTGGTGATGATGTAATTGTATATTGTGTAATAGTGGAGCCACCAGTAGCGCCTGGAGTTATTGTAATTGTGGCCTGAGCGTTTCCACTAGATGCAGATAAACTTGGTGCCTGTGGCACAGTAGTTGCAGTAATTGCTGCTGATGCAGCAGATGCTGCTGATGTGCCATAATTATTTGAAGCAATTACAGTATATGTATATTGGGTAGATGATTGCAATCCTGTAACTACAACTGGAGATGAAGATCCTGTATTTGTATATGAGCCTGGAGAGGAAGTAACTGTATATGTTTTTCCTGCTATGGTTCCCGCCGAAAATGCTACAGATGCTTGACCGTTATTGTATGCCCGCCCACTTCCTTGATTTGTTGCTACAACAGAACTTGGGGCGGAAGCAATACCTCCAACTTGTGACCATCCAGTAGATTCATATAACTCAATAAATCCTGTTTCAGTATTAGTATAAATATCTCCTACATTTGGAGATCCAGGGCGGGAAGCAGAATTACCTGCCTTATAATGTCTATTAGTAGTATTAGAAGCATGTGTAGCAATAGCAGAGTTTACCTCTGCATCCGTCGACACATCTGTGGAGGCGGAGAAGAGATTAGATATATCTCTAGCTTTACTCATAATATACTATTATACCCCTTTTTTATTTTCCTTATGATTTAGATATTCCGTATAATGACGCTGAAGAATGTATCACTAGTGTACCGTTAAACGGATCAAGTTCAATACTTGTGATTGCAGTTCCATTGACTATTTTATTAGACATGCAGGAAATACCATTATTTGAGACGGAGTCATTTTCTTGTGCTCCTGTAGAACCTATTATTTTATTATCACTGCTTTTATAATTAGGTATATATATTTCAACATTGCTAAATACATTAGATGTAGTATTTCCCGCAGTACTTACACCAATAATATTAAAAGCAGTTGTTCCTGAGCCAGATGCTGTATTATTTACAGAATAAAAACCGTTCCAACGTCGTGATGATTCTCCATTAAAAGTAATATCAGTATCAGAATAATATACCCCTGACTCATTTGTTCTCATACTCATTTTTATAAGTAAATCATCATAAGTCTGTGGGATATTTGAAAATAAAATAGTGCTAGGAGTTCCAGAAGTAACTGTTACTGTTTCAATAAGGGTATATGTTGCTGGCATATCTAGGCCGCCTTTATTCCGTAGAGAGTCATAACAGAGCCAACCGCAAAATCGTTACTTGTAGGCGTATCAATAGTTATTCGATTTATTGCAGCGTTATTAGCCCATACTCCAATATCTAACTCTCCGCCATTTTCATAACTATTTACTTGGGCAAAAACGCTTTTATATTTGTTTGTGCTTGCATAATCCATAATGTGAAGCAAAACTAATGCAGTTTCATTTGCTACTGAAGGCATGCCTGCTGCTCTAGCAATAGAGATAAAAGAAGCATTTGTATTATTATTAGAAACTGGAGTTGTGGCACTTCCATACATTTGCCTACCGCTATAACCTGTGCTACTTCCGTTAAAAGTTAACCTAAGAGTTGGATTGTTTGTGGAATTAGATTTACAATAAAATACTAAAACTATATCTGTGTAGGCAGAACTTATAGAAGTAAAATCTACTGAACTAGTTGCTGATCCTGTAATAGTGGTACTTTGTATTTTCTCATATGTTGCTGGCATGGTCTAACCTTTAATTCCGTATAAAGCAATTTTTGAGTTAGTGGCTATTGTTGAATTGCAATCAAATTTAATAGAAGTAACGGCAGTGGTTACTTTATTCATACCTGTAAGTATTTGAAGAGTTCCGCTACCATTTGTATCTTTGCCTGAAAGTGAGCGAATAGTTGTTATTTTATTAGTGTCTGAGTAGTCAAAAATATCAGATATTCCAATAGCGGGCCAAGTTCCATCAGTAGCATTAGTAGCAATATAATAAAAACCCATATTATTGTTACCATTTGCCACTGCTGTGCCGCTTCCAGTTCCACGTAATTCATGATACGTATAGCTTCCCGCTGATGCTACACCATTAACTGTTAAAGTAATATCTGCATTGGTTGCATTTGTAATGACAGAATAACGAATCTGTAAATGCTTATATGTCTGTGGAATAGAAGTAAACTCTACAAAAGATGAACTGCCCGAAATTGCAGGAGTTGCAATAGACTCAAATGCAGTTGTTGATAATTCAACTTTTCCCCATCCATAAGATTTTGCACCACCTATGAGTTCTAATATTGGACTCATTTAAACTCCTACGCAAACTTCGTCTGTGATGCCAGTACTGTAAAAGTGGCAGATGCTGTTTTTATAATATTAAATACATACGCATCTATGCTAGAGACATTTCCTGAAGATGCGGCTGTTCCGCCCTGCCATTTTGGAGTAACATTTGATCCGTCGATTTGAATAACATTTGGATAATACGCAGTTGTACCATTAGTATTTAGCCAAACTAGAGTTATAGAATCTCCAGTTGCCAAAATGCTATTTAAAGTATTTGATCCGTTCCCACGAAAATTTAATGTATGGTTTGCTGAAGCATTGGATGTGTAATACCATGTTCCTGCAGTTAATGCATCAATATTTATTGTTCCTGTTGCTGCCGACGCAACTATATTTAATCTTTCTTCTGGAGAAACCATTACTGGCTGATTTAATGTTGGTGTTGTTATAGATGGAGATGTTCCAAATACTAATGATCCAGAGCCTGTCTCATCTGTTATTGCCGACGCAAGATTTGCAGATGACGGTGTACCTAGCCATGTAGCAACTCCTGTGCCAAATGATGATATTCCAGTTCCGCCATTTGCTACAGAAACTGGGGTAGATAATGATAAGGTTACGGCTCCGCTTGATCCGCCTCCTGTTAAACCTGTGCCAGCGGTAACGCTTTCAATATCTCCAGGAACTGTGTATGTTCCACCAAGTGATACTGAAGTTCCATTTATAGTAATTGCTGAATTTTGCAATTGATTATTTGCAATAGTTCCAGTAATAGAAGTTGATGGTAGCGTAGCTAAGCTAAAATTATTATAGCAATTTATTTGAACAAAATCTCCTGCAGCTAACGCTGTTAATCCTGTAATTGATGTTCCATTTGTAGCTGTATAGTCATCTCCACGAACTAGAAGAATACCATTGAGATATACCTGTTCCTGCCCTGGAGTATATGAAAGAGCTTGTGATGCATTATCATATCCTGAGAGAGATGTCTCTCCGCCTGCCGCCGTCTTTCTCCAGATAAGACTTGTTAAAACACCATTAGCTGGTGGATATTGATCTATCATACAATTTCAACTCCTGACACATGCAATTTAACATCTGCGCTTGTGGCATATCCTGCCACAATTTTATTTTGATCTAATACTGTCTTTGGCTGCAAATTAATAACTGTATTTGCAGAAACTGGAACGGTAGGAATAATATTAATTCCATCTACTGTTATTGTAACATATTGTTGACTTGAAGAGGTATTAGATATTACGATATCTGTTAATACCGCTTTTGCTCCTGCAGTATTTGGAGAGGTATAAAGAGTGGCAGAACTTGTTGCTGCCGCTCCTCTATAAAACAATGTAGGGTTTATAGCCATTAGTATACTCCCATCAAAGCATATGTATCTGCATTATTAGCAGTATCTGTAAAAGTAATTGTTGTTGTATCTGTTCCAGCATTATCTGTAAATGAAGCGCCTACTATATTTACAATACCTCTTGGGGTAATGGTTGTACCATTATTCTTAATTGTTTGATTATAAAGTTTGCCCCAATTAATATTTGATCCGTCTGATACTATTGCATAATTTACTGTTCCGCCATTTTGTACTGGCAATAGGGCATTAATAGCATTAGTTGCTGATGTTTGTCCTGTTCCGCCAGCAGTTATTGGAAGTACGGCGGTGGATGAAATATTACCACTAGAATCAGTTGTTAATATAGCAGCGGAAGTAATCGGGATATTTAGTCCAGATTTTACTTTAAAGTTTTTATCTGCCACTTACTTCCTCCTATAACTTAACTTTGCTGAATTTTACTGTTACATTTGTGCTTGATGCATCTGTTACGGTTACCTGTAGAACTCCATCTGTTGATGCTGTTGTTGCTGAAACTACTACTCCTGACATTGTTCCGCCAGTTTCGGTGATAGCAAATTCTGTCATATCTACAGAAGTTCCATCGGTCTGCATTACAACCTTTGAAGTTCTGACCTTTGATCCCTGCTTTAGAGATACCATATATTCAATTGATGTAAATGCTGAGAGTGCGGTGGTGCTAACTGTAGTTGCAGTATTTGCAGTTAGAGTAGCTGTGCCTGTCTCAATTGGAACAACTAGAGCTGCCCATGAAGCACTTGTACCATCTGTGGTTAAATAATATCCGTTATTACCAGTTTGAGATGGAAGGGTTATTGGTGCTGCCGCCCATGAAGGAACTCCAGAG
>Ga0315909_10007465_pt1 | contig 12207 bp, 13 predicted proteins | sample LakEriMetagenome_11_FD_203527 | JGI IMG/M metagenome (GOLD analysis project Ga0315909, IMG submission 203527) | Freshwater fungal communities from buoy surface, Lake Erie, Ohio, United States - Buoy 2 MA125 | ecosystem: Environmental > Aquatic > Freshwater > Lake | place: USA: Lake Erie, Ohio...
CCGACTGTGGATGTCGGCTCCCCGATTCCGAAGCCCAAAAAGGATGACCCACAATGACTACGAAGCAACGCAGTGACTTTCTGGACAGCATGGGTAGATATAAAACCCAGAGCCTGTTCCTAGAGACAGCCTACGACTCAGAAGCCTTTTTTACATTTGATGACGTAGACAAAGTGTATAAGGGCAAGACATACACAAGCCTGAAGCGCCTGTATCTAGAAATGGAAGACGTAACAGAGTATGCCTTTGCCGACGCACATCTGGCTGGCTGGAATCACTGGAAGAAGATTTGTGGTAACTCTGCAATTCGAGAACATATTGAAGATTGGCGCTATGAGCTAGAACTAAAACTTACTGCTCGTGCCATGAGTAAAATTAAAGAAATGGCAGAAGAGGGAAACTACAACGCTGCCAAGTATATTGCTAATAAAGAGTATTCTTCTGGGAAAGGACGCCCTACAAAGGCAGATAAAGAGGCAGCTTTGAAACGAGCCACTCTTACAGAAGATTCTACCAAGGCAGAAGGCGCACGTATTTTAGAACTAATTAAAGGAAAGTCTAATGGCTAAACTAACACTATACGATTTGGCAAGCGGCAGCTTTACTGTAGACTTGCTCAATGCTAACTTTGCATTGATTGAGACTGCACTGGAGAATACCGTAAGCAGAGACGGCACGGCTCCTAATACGATGTCTGCTTCTTTGGACATGAACAGCAACCGCATTCTTAATTTGCCTACAGCAGCTACAAACAATGAGCCCGTTACATTGGGCCAACTGCTTGCTCTTGGAACGCTTAACCTGTACACACCTGAGAATCATGTGCACACATGGGCAAGCATTACTGGCAAGCCCACAACCTTTACTCCGGCTACGCACACGCACGTCAAGAGCGACGTAACTGGCTTGGTGAGCGACCTGACATCTCTTGATACTAGACTGGACACCATCGAAGCAGAGCCTACTATCTATGTTCAATCAGGTGCTCCTACAGCGTTAAATCATCCTACAATGCAAAGCCTTTGGTTCTGGTGACTTATGGCAGGTACACGCTGGAATGGCTCCTCGTGGGCTAACATCACCACCAAAAAGCGCTGGAATGGCACTACATGGGCTGACCTAACAATTGCAAAGCGATGGAATGGCAGTGCTTGGGTGGACTTATTTGCTGCTATTCCTTTGGCTCTTGGCAACACTACAGACAACTTTACAGACACATTGAGTTGCGATAATCCCACTGGCTCTTGTCCCATTGCCGACACACAGTCTGACTCAGTTGTATATAATGTAAGTGGCGGAACATCGCCCTACACTGTAACTGCTGTTGTTGCTGATGGCCCACCACTAACTATAGTAGTGGATGACCCGACTAAGACCATAACTGCATCTACTTCCGTTGGACGCAATGACTCTAAGACTGGCGAGATTAAAGTAACGGTTACAGACTCCGCAGGAACTCCTGCAGTAGTCGATTTCTTTTTGCCGTTCTCATTTACATATGTATATACAGAAGGCGGCGAAGGCCCACCGTTTGAACCTGAACTACCGCCAGCGGAGCAACAATGAGTTTGACACAAGACGAGATTAGACAGGCAGCAGAAGCAGATTTAGAGGTGTTTATTGGGCTAGTTGCCCCTCATCTGTTGCTTGGCGAGTGCCACCGAGACTTAATTCGCTGGTGGACAAGCTCGTCTAGGAAAGACAACGTAATGGTGCTCTTGCCGCGTGGTCACATGAAGTCTATGTTGATTGCGTATAAGACAGTGTGGGAGTTGACTAAAGACCCGACTGAAACAATTTTGTATGTGTCTGCTACATCGGACTTGGCGGAGCAGCAATTGGCCTTGATGAAAAACATCATGACCAATAAGACATATACTAAGTATTGGCCTGAGATGATTCATGCCCAAGAAGGAAAGCGAGAGAAGTGGAGTCTAAGTGAAATTTCAGTAGACCACCCTCTTCGTAAGTCGGAAGGTATACGAGACCCGTCTATCAAGACGGCTGGCTTAACAACAAACGTTACTGGATTCCACGCTACAAAGGTTAAGCTAGACGACGTTGTGGTTCCCAAAAACGCATACACGGAAGATGGTAGGCAGTCTGTGGCGGCTATTATTAGCCAGATTGCTTCCATTAAAGTGCCTGACGCTAAGATGGATTGTGTTGGTACACGCTACCATGGCAAAGACCAGTACACAACCTTTATGAAACAATCCTATCACATCTATGATAATAATGATGAGGTAGTTAGCGAGGAGTATGTATGGGACAGCTACGTGCGTGTAGTAGAGACTGATGGTGAGTTTTTATGGCCCAGACAGGCTCGTACTGATGGGAAGCGATTTGGCTTTGATAGAAACATCCTGAGCAAAATTAAGGCAGAGTACGAAGATAGAACTCAGTTTTACGCTCAGTACTATCAGAACCCGAATGACCCGTCAAGCCACAGGATTTCTCCAGATAAGTTTCAATACTTTGAGCCAAGATTCTTGCGCATGGAACCAGATGGCTGGTACTTTGCAGACAAGCGCCTGAACGTGGTAGCTGCTATTGACTTTGCGTTCTCCATAAAGGCTAAGGCAGACAGCACGGCAATTGTAGTTGTAGGCATTGACAGCGACTCTAACATCTATGTACTTGATATTGATAGGTTTAAGAGTGACAGGATTAGCGACTACTTTCACGCCATCCAAAGGATGCACAGGAAGTGGGGATTCAAGAAGCTTCGATGCGAAGTAACTGTGGCGCAACAAGTGATTGTCAGAGACCTGAAGGAAAACTACATAGCCAAACAAGGCATGAATCTGGTCATTGACGAGTATCGCCCGAGCAGACACGAGGGTAACAAGGAAGAGCGAATTGCTGCTACTTTGGAACCTAAGTACGACAATCGGAAGATTTGGCATTATAAGTCGGCCAACACATCAGCACTAGAAGAAGAGTTGATGCTTGAGAAGCCACCGCACGACGATATTAAGGACGCGCTAACAGCGGCAATTGATATTGCTACGCCGCCTATGGTACGAGGTAACAAAATGAAAAGAAGCAATGTATTGCAGTTTAATAGCCGCTTTGGAGGCGTAACAGCATGAGTGTTAAAGTAGCAGAAATTAAAGGTATTTTGCAGCCAGCAGGACTTGCTAGCGAAGTGGCCTATATGTGGGATAATCTAAACACAAATAGAAATACATGGATTAAAGAGAAGGAAGAGCTGCGCAACTACATCTTTGCCACGGACACGACAAAGACTAGCAATAGTAAGCTCCCGTGGAAGAACAAAACTACCATTCCGAAGTTGTGTCAGATTAGAGATAATCTTCACGCTAACTACGCCTCTGCCCTATTCCCTAACGATAACTGGTTTAAGTGGGAAGGATACAGCAGAGACGCGGTTACACTGGAAAAGCGTAAGACAATCGAAGCCTACGTGGGCAACAAGATTAGAATGTCTGGCTTCCGCACTGAGGTGTACAAGCTTCTGTACGACTTCATTGATTACGGCAATGTGTTTTGGGATGTCGTATTTGTCAACGAAAGCCATAAAGATGCTGATGGAAACATAATTCAGGGCTATCGTGGCCCTAAACTGAAGCGTATCAGCCCGTATGATGTTGTCTTTAATCCGCTGGCTTCCAGCTTTAAGGACTCCTACAATATTGTCCGAAGTGTAAAAACTTTCGGAGAATTGAAATGGGAGCTTGACAATATGCCAGAAATGGGGTATAATAAGGATGTGGTGGGAGATATGGAGAATTATCGCCGCAATCTGGCTGGATACTCCACTGAAGACCTCTCCAAAGCCCTTGCCCTTCAGGTTGATGGTTTTGGCAATTACTCGGACTATCTGCAAAGCGGATATGTCGAGATTCTAGAGTTTGAGGGCTCTCTACACGATAAGGATACTGGAAAGTTCCATCAGAACGTGCTAATCACGGTAGTAGATAGAGCCAAGGTAATCCGAATTGTTCCTATGCCGTCTTGGATGGGCAAGACCACCAAAGGTCATGTGGGCTGGAGAATGCGCCCCGATAACCTTTATGGCATGGGGCCTCTGGACAATCTGGTGGGTATGCAGTATCGCATTGACCATCTGGAAAACCTCAAAGCTGACGCAATGGATTTGGCCGTACATCCGCCTCTGGCGATTACAGGCAATGTCGAAGAGTTTGAATGGGGCCCGAATGCCGAGATTTATATTGGCGAGGGCGGAAACATTCAGGAGCTGGGCAAGAGTCTTAATGGCGTTATTGCAGCTAATAACGAGATTGCCATGCTGGAACTCAAGATGGAAGAAATGGCTGGTGCTCCCAAGCAAGCTATGGGCATCCGCACTCCGGGCGAGAAAACTGCATATGAAGTGCAGAGCTTGGAACAAGCCGCCTCTCGCATCTTCCAGAACAAGATTACGCACTTTGAAGTTGAATGTATCGAAGACATTCTGAATAAGATGTTCGAGGTAAGCAAGCGTAATATGGATGGTGCCGACTTGGTACGAGTACTTGATGATGACCTTGGTGTTCTGAAGTTTATGGAAATTACCAAAGATGACATCACCGCCTCTGGCAAGATTCGACCGATGGGAGCTCGACATTTTGCTGCTCAAGCTACAACTATTCAAAATCTAACAGCTTTTTATCAGTCTGCGATTGGACAAGACCCGTCTGTTAGAACACATATCTCTGGCAAAGCTGTTGCTAAGTTGCTGGAAGAATACTTGGGACTTGATAAGTTTGCTTTGTTCCAAGATAATGTGAGAGTGTTCGAGGATGCTGAAACAATGTCTTTGGCCCAACAATCACAAAAGCAACTGCAAGAAGAGTATATGGTAGACCCCAACCTGACGGCTGACGAAGAGGCCGCCGTATTAGCACAAGGACAAATGTAATGGCTAAAAGACTAGTAAAAATGGAAGACCTCGCTGGAGAAGCAAAGGGCTTCTCTGAAGACGCCGATGTACGTATTGCAAATAGAGCAGAATTGGAAAGAATTCGCGCTATGCCAGCTGCGGAACGCAAGGCTTATATTGCTAAAAAATTGGAAGCTGCTGCTCCGAAAGCCATGGGAAAAGGCAAAGCAGAACCAAAGAAGATTAATACAAACACTGCCGCTGGCAGAGCTAAGGCTGAGAAAGCCAGAGCTAAGGCAAGCCTTCGTATTACAGTTGCCGACGGCAAGCCTGTTCCCGAAGCTGCTCAAGCCAAAGGCATGAAGAAAGCCACAGCCGCGGCTAATAAGCCGACCAAGGCTTCTGCTGCCAAACCAAAAGCAGAAAGCAAACCTGCTACTACAAAAGCCCCGGATGCAAAGCCAGCATCTTCTAAGCCAGCAAAAGCAGCTAAACCAAAACCTGCGGTTAGTGCCCCGAAAACAGGGACAGGAATGGCAACAGTAGCTAAGGGCAAGGGAATGGTTCCGGTTCCAAAAGGTACAGCTATGGTTCCGGCTCCGAAGCCTAAGCCGGGTACTGGTATGGTTCCGGTTGGCAAGCCTACAGTTACTAGTGGCAAAGCTGCCGCTAGTGGCAAACCTGCAGCTGCCGCTTCTGCCCCGAAGGGGGGAGTTGGTGGCAAAGTACTTGGAAATATCATTTCTCCGAAAGCCCTTGTTTCTGAATTGGGTGGTGGCTATGTAGCTGGCAAGATTCGTGGTGATGGAAAATCTGCGGGTAGAAATATTCTTGCTACAGTCGTAGATGATGCTACCACTGGATATGCAGTTGGTAGACAATATGGAGCTGTAGCTGGCGCAGCAGTTGGTTTGGTTCGTGGTGCGCAAGCAGAAGGAAAGCGTAGTGGTAAAGCTCCCTTAGCTTTGCCAACCACTCCGAAGCAAGGCGGAACATTTGGAGGCGTTAAGCCAGCCACAGGTGGAAGTAAGGGCCCGACCTCTCGTGGCGGAGCCCGTGGTAAGTTTAGCACTCCCGTGGCGTCAGCTTCAAAGCCAGCGGCTCCGAAGGCCGCGGCTCCTGCTAAAAAGGCAGTTAATCCTGCTAGTGCAGCTTCGGCTAAACCAAGTACATCCAGCAAAGGCGTTGATAGCGTTGGCAGTGCTAGTTACGATATGCACACGGCCTTCCGCAAAGAACTGGAAACTGGCGGAGGACGCCCTGCTTGGAGCATGGATAAGAAAGTTGCCTCTGGTGGCGCTACAGTTGAAATCTCTAAACCTGCATCAAGTGGAACAACCCTTCAGGCCGAGCTTGATAAGTTCCAGTCTTCGGGAGGAAAGGCTCCCAAGAAAGACATGCAGATTGGTGGTTTGATGGGTCGCTCTGATGGCAAGTGGCATCTTCGCCGCAAACCGGGCAAGGGATGAAAACTGCTTGGCTAAAGGGGGCAAAGACTCTCGATGCTAAAAAAGAACGTAAAGCTCTAATTCAGGCAGGGAAACCTGCCCTGAAGCTTCTAAAACAAATTCTTGAATCTGAACTGCAAACATTGGAGGATAATGAGTTAAAGAATGATGTGTACAATGCGTCCAATTGGGCGTATCTACAGGCCGACATTAACGGCGCTAAACGAACTTACCGAAAGGTAATTGACCTATTACCAATTGAGGAATCCAATGACTGAATCAACTTTATTCCCTGAAGAAAGCACGACCACGCAAACTCAGGAACCCGCCGCCCCTCCTGCTGCTTTGACTTTACCGAGCGAAGTAGTTAGCCTTGTGGGAGCTGGCAAAAAGTACTCTACAATCGAAGACGCGCTAAAAGCCCTTCCCCATGCACAAGCCCACATTGCTCGAATTGAAGAAGAGAATAAGGCTTTGCGTGAGAAGGCAGCTCAAGCTAAGGCTATTGATGAAGTGTACGAGGCACTTGTGTCCCGTCAACCGGAAGCCGGACAGACCATCCTGCAGCCTGTATTAGACGAAAATGTTCTGGACTCTGTGCTTGAGCGTAAGCTCGAACAAAAGCGACAAGAGGAAGTGAGGAGTATAAATCTTAGTAAAGTAAGAAATAGCCTAACAGAGAAGTTTGGCGAAAAGGCACAGGAAGTCTTTACTACCAAAGCAAAGGAACTTGGTGTGAACGATGCTTTCTTAACTGACTTGGCTGCAAAATCTCCCGCTGCTGCGCTGGAATTGTTTGGGTTGGCAAAGAAGGAATCCGCGCCAACAACAGCAGTCTCAGCTGGTAGTATCAATTCTCAAGCGCTTGCTCAAGGCAAACAGCCCGCCCAAGTTAAACCTGTAATGGCTGGTGCTTCTACTAGCGACCTACTGGCTGCTTGGAGAGCTGTAAATCCAACTAACAATACATAAGGATAAATAATGCAACTTACAACTAATACCTCGGCTTTTATTGAAGCCCAGCAGTATTCGCAGTTCATTCTTGCGAACCTGCACGACGGCCTGTTGCCGGGTACTTTCTACCGTAACGTCTCTGACTTTCCGGCCGGTACTCAGCTGAACATCAAGGTCGTTGGCGCTGCCACCGTCCAAGACGTTGAAGAAGACAAGGCAGTCACCTACAACCCGATTGACACCTCGACCGTCACACTGGCTATCACCGACTACATTGGCGATGCTTGGTATGTGTCGGACGTGCTGCGTCAAGACGGTGCTCAAATCGAACAGCTGATGGCTATGCGTGGTGTTGAATCCACTCGTGCCATTCAGGAAGACTTCGAAACGAAGTTCCTGAAAGTTGCTGGTATCACTGCCCAAACCGCTGGTGACAAGAATGCCATCAACGGCTTCGACCATCGCTGGGTTGCTGACTCTGGCGCTGACAACAGCTACAAGATTGGTCTGACTGACTTCATCGACATGAAGCTGGCTTTTGACAAAGCCAATGTTCCGCAAGCTGGTCGTATCGCTCTGGTTGACCCGGTTGTGGAAGCCACCCTGAACAAGCTGGCTGGTGCCACTGTCTCGATGGACAGAAACCCGCAGTTCCAAGGCGTTCTGGAGCAAGGCTTCGTGCGTGACCACAAGTTCCTGTTCAACCTGTTTGGCTGGGACATCTACACCTCCTCGCGTCTTGCGAACATCACAGCCGCCGAAACAATCTCGCACAACGGTACACCCGAAACTGCTCCGATTGGCTCGGTTGCTAACGTCTTCATGAACGTGCTGGATGATTCCATCAAGCCGATTATGGGTGCTTGGAGACAAATGCCGCGCGTTGAAGGCGACCGTAACAAAGACTTGGCCCGTGATGAGTTCGTGACTCGTTCTCGCTATGGCTTTGGTCGTCAGCGTCCGGAATCTCTGGGTGTGGTTCTGACTTCTGCCAGCAACTACTAATAAAGGAGATTTAATATGACTATTCAAGTTATCAATGGCGTTAAAAACTATTACGGCGCTAAAGGCCGTCATGAGGCCGTGCAAGGCGTTCTGGAAACAGACGGCTGCGTGAAAGAAGGCGTTGTTGTCTTTACTGGTGAAAACTATCAGAGCGTTGCGTTTAGCCTTCCGGCTGGCGCTGCAATTGTAGGCAAGCCGCTGGTTGAAATCGCTGAGGCCTTCGTGCTCGGTGGTACAACCCCGACCATCAACATCGGTGTCTCTGCTTCGCACGGTACTAACTACCTTGCCGAAATCAGCGAAGCCAACGCAGAAGCTGTGGGCACATACGCCTCGGCTGCTCCGGCTGGCACACTGGCTGTTGACACCCCGCTGGCGGCTGCTGCCAACATCGTGGTGGCTCTTGACGGTTCCAACCCGACCATTACCGCTGCTGGTCAGTGTAAGGTTGTGTTCCAGTATCGCGTCATCTAAGTAGTAAATCGAGGGGCTGGGATTGGCCTAGCCCCTCTCTTACAGGAATTAATGCCAAATGGCTAAAATGACTCTGCTTGATGTTGTACAAGAAATTCTGTCGGACATGAACTCCGACAATGTAAACAGTATCAACGATACTATCGAAGCGCAGCAAGTTGTACAGATTGCTAAGCGCACCTATTTCAATATGATTAATGAGCGCATCTTGCCGCATACGGCGTCGTTTTTTAATCTGACAGCTCTCGTCAATCCTGCTAAGCCCACACATGTCCGCATTGAGGACAACGTGATTCGGGTGGAAAGCATTAAATATGACTGCCGCATGACGGAAGCCGACCTAGTGAATCCTAAAGAACTAATATATTTGGTTCCGAAAGACTTTGCTGATTTCGTGATGCAGCGCAATCCTAGCCAAGACACAGTGGACACGGTGCTGGATGTATTGCCGCTGTTCATTATTAACAACGCTGCTCCGACCTACTGGACTTCGTTTGATGACAAAACCATCATTTTCGATAGCTACAATTCGGAGATTGAATCTACCATCCAAAGCTCCAAGTGCTACGCCTATGGCGAGCGTGAGCCTGTGTGGACTGCTACGGACGACTTTATCCCAGACATCCCCGCTAAGATGTTCCCTTACTTTGTCAACGAGACAAAGAGCATGTGCTTCATGACCATTAAAGAGGCCCCGCATCAGAAGGTTGAGCAGCATGCACAGCGGCAAAGAGCATGGCTATCTGGTGAGAAATTTCGAGCTGGTGGTAAGCGCATCACCTACCCACACTACGGCAGAAAATAATGGCTTCTACTAGAGACTTTGTAATTAAGATGTCTAACACATCTTCCAATCGCGTTGTTGCTTATGAGGGAACATCTGGTGATGTTCCTTGGCAATTGCAAGGAGAGTATACAAACACCACTCTTGCAAAAAAAGCAATTGAACGCTATCTGGCCGAAACCAAGCCAGAGTCAGAGCAAAAGATTAAAGTGGAAGAAGTAGCCCCTATCGGAGAGACAAGTGGCAATTCAAAACGCAAACAAAGAATATAATACTTTTGTAAAAGGTATTATCACTGAGGCAAACGCACTAACCTTTCCTGAGAACGCCTCTATTGATGAAGCTAACTTTGTATTAAACAGAGATGGCAGTCGTCAAATCAGACTTGGAATGGACTTCGAGAATAACTACACAAGCACAGCTGTGCCGTCCATGACGAGCGCAGCTATTGGTGTTTCTTGCCACGAGTGGATAAATCCCGGCAATACGGTAGCCAATCAGTTTGCGGTAGTTCAGGTTGGTGATAAATTATTGGTGTACAATGCGGCAGCTTCTTCCATTAGCTCCAGCTTAATTGCTACAATAGACGCTTCGACTGCTATTATCGACGAGACCCGCGAGATTCAGAGTGCCTGTGGCATGGGCTTCTTTTTCTTTACGTCAGGGTCTGGTCTTCCGGCGGTACTGGAGTACGTTGGTGGCGTGGTGTCTATCAGATACATTAACATCAAGATTAGAGATTATTTCGGTGTGTATGATGGACTGGCTCCTAACACTAGGCCCACCACTCTATCAGATGCCCATAAGTATAACCTGTATAATCAAGGCTGGGATGCTACAAAGAATTCTGCTGTATTCTCAAATCGAGGAAGTTATCCGTCAAATGCAGAGATTTGGTGGGCTGCTAAGAATAGCACCGACGACTTTGCGGCTGGCAAACTAGACAAAATAGAGTTTGGAAGTTCTACCGCCCCGAAGGGAAGATACATTATTGATGCTTTTAATAGAAGCACGGATAGAATCTCTTTGTCTGGCATTAGTGGACTTGCCTCTGATATTGAAAACTCTAAGCCATCGTGCGTAGGATTCTTTCAACAGCGCGTTTGGTATTCAGGAGTCGACGGCAAGGAGGTTACTGCCACGGACACATCTCCCTCTATGCAAGGCTTCGTGTTCTATAGCCGCATTATTAGAACTCCGCAGGACTTTGGGCAATGTCACTCAGATGCTGACGTAACGTCTGAGATTGATAATGAGTTGGCTGGCTCGGATGGTGGCTATCTTAATATTCCAGATAGCGGAAAGATTTATAAGCTGTTGCCCCTTAACGACATGATGTATATTTTTGCGCAGAACGGCGTGTGGGCAATCCGTGGCGGAGACATGGGCTTTACAGCAACAGAGCAGCAGATAGAAAAGATTAGTGACTTTGGTGTTGTCAGCGGTAACAGCGTTGTTAAGACGGAAGAAGCGGCTATGTACTGGAGTAAGGCTGGCATTTATGTGCTAAGCAACTCTCAGACTGGCCCCACAACACAAAACATAACTCAAACCACTATTCACAGCCTTTTTACTGGCTTGCCTAAAGCATGCAAAGAGTATGCAACAGGGAGCTACGACCCTATTAATAGGCGAGTTACTTGGCTGTACAATGATGACATTACGTTTGATGGCATCAACTATAAATATAACTTTAACAAAGAGCTGGTCTTTGACTTGGTTCTTACTGCGTTCTCTAAAAACACCATTTCGAGAATCAGTAACACGAGTCTTTATGTTGCTGGGTATATAACTACTCCAGACCTGATTAGTGCCGCTGAGCTGGGAAGTAGCATTACAAAGTATCTGACTCTGTACTACGAGTCTGGAAGTTCTATTCCTAGGATTTCATTTGCCCACTACAAGGACAAGGACTTCATTGACTGGAAGTCGTTCAATGGCGCTGGCGCATACTTCGAAGCCTACCTGTTGACGGGCCATGAGCTTTTGGGCAACTCAATGCTAAATAAGCAAGCTCCGTACATAATTACTTACTTTAAGAGAACGGAAACGACTGTAGAGTCTGTTGGAGGTAGTGGCGCGGTAGAGTATGACGACCCTAGTTCGTGCATTCTGCAAAGCCGTTGGGACTTTTCTGACAGCGCTACAAGCGGTAAGTGGGGCCCTGCCACAGAAGTATATAGACTGAACAGGGCGTTAATCCTTCCCGTTGCTGGAGAGCCGCTAGACTACGGACACAATGTCATTATCACTAAGAATAGACTTACTGGTAGAGGGAAAGCACTGTCGCTAAGGTTTAATTCAAGCAACGGTAAGAACCTGCACATCCTCGGATGGGCTATCAGATATTCCGCAACTACAGTTATTTAAGGAACTTATGTTAAAAGATAGAGAGTGTCTCGCAAGATATGAAGAATCCATGGCTGCTTCGGAAGCTCCGAGTGTAGAAGAACTGTGCCCAGCCATCTTAAGCACTGACGGTAAGTTTCCTACGCGCGGAGAATTGCGTTCTTTGCAGATTGGACTCATGGCTCTTTTAGAAGATGGGTGTCCAACTATTAATCCTGAGCCAGTGCATAGATTTGCTGGCGGAGTATATCTTCGAGAGCTGGATATCCCAGAAGGAAATTTAGTTCTTGGCAAGATACACAAGCACGAGCATTTTGTAATTCTTGCAGAGGGTGCTTGCAGAA